>JGI24159J19872_10009842_pt1 | contig 12533 bp, 9 predicted proteins | sample Ectturendosymbi4_FD_19872 | JGI IMG/M metagenome (IMG submission 19872)
AGGCTTGCAAAACCTTGTACGACAGTATAAGTATGTAAAGTGTTATAGCAATTCACTTGCAAACGAGACACCTCACGAGAAAATGCCACAGACCTGTGGTTGTTGTGACGTGACAGTGAATTTTCTAACAAAAAAATCTCCAAGAGATGCTTCACTGTTAGATTCAATCCTCACTCTGTCAAGCTCCATCTTCTTTCCGTCATCAGGCCAATATTTAGCGCACTTCTCCTAGGAAAAATAGAAAACGGCTTGCCGGAAATATAAAAAAAAGCCAATTTCAAGAGTATTTGCTTTAGGACAAAAATTGAAGGCCTCCGTCTGGATGGCAACACACATTTTTTAAAGTGCCGCTACTGTAACCATGATGAAGCATCATGTTAAATTCCTTATACGGCGGAAGCCGGATGATAAATCCATCCGTCTACTAAATTTATGTAGTTGGATGTATTTTTCTACGTATTTCCGTTATAAAACCGTCGGTTTATACATGCTGACTCCGTTTTATAAATCTACTTTCAATTCTTCAGGCGCATCAAATTTTAATGTGAGAAAAAATGGATTATTAAAAACAAACTAATCATTGAATCGGAGTGTTTTCGAGCGGTTTTTCATTGGACCTGAAGCATTTTTATCATTACAGTACAGTTAAAGCAGTCCGGCATTGCAGATGAAACAGTTTGTTAATTGGCTTTATACAGAACAGTTTTTCAGAACATTCTGCTATAAAACCAGAAATACCTGATTATATCAGATAGACATCTCTACCAAAACAACCCTTGTTACTAAGATTTGTGTTTTTCAAATTCAGCACTTGATTGCGTTTTTATCGTCCAGATCTCTTTTGCAGCTGGGTGCGCCGGTTATTAGAAACCGCTGGGTAATAAATCCATAGTCAACTAGTCCTGAGGTGATTTCAGTAAGCGCTATTCAGTGCATGGCGTTGTTTTAATATACACATTTTCGCTGATGATTTGTTTTGTAGTTATATTGTAGTATTGCTTTTGTGCTTATTAGCAAGTCTTTAAAAATAGATGTGAAAAAAGAGTATTTGTTCCTGTTATCCGTTTTCAACAAATCCCCTCATTTGTTTAAAACTTTTCAGGCACAGATGCAATGAGAGCAATGGAAGTAAAACTTCAGTAGGTTTTGAGTGTTCCTAAGATTGGTAAAGACCCCTAGAATGGCATGCTTAAAATAAAAATTTGTGTACGCCATATCATTCTAGGCCTATAGATATTTCTTTTACTTCTGTCTGTGCGGCTATCAATCCATCAGGATCGGGAAATACCAACTCATGTCGATTGAACTTGTCAAACAACTTTCACAAAATGGACAAGCTCTCAACACAACCTTGATTACCTAAGTGACAGAACAGCATTTAGATGAGACGGAAGTTCTCGCTTTGTCAAAGAATGTTTAAAGCAATCGCTAAAAAATGAAAGTTTTCCGTATGGGCAATCAGAAAACGTTAGCACGTTGAAGGTAGTGTGAAAGGAATTAATGAATAAGACTGGTTTCTGGTCCACAACGGTTGGGTAGAGTGCTTTAATGCTCAAGTTTCCGATGACGTGGCTATAAAAAGTAATTTGATGTAACACAAAACTTTATTTTGCTGTAATAACTGGAACACAGTTTAAACAGCAAAAACATTGCCGAGCAGTTACCTACTATATTAGAGATGTATCAAGATGAGAAAAACTGTTTTTAGTGAACACATTGCTTCTTACTTTGTGACTTTCCCAAACTTTGGTGAGCATAACAATTGCTGTGCAATGGTTTTCCACGACCATTCTCCAAAAGTCTTTCACCGTGTTTTCCTTTGGCCCTTGTGCAGCGATGAACTTCGATTGAGAATCATATCCCTAGATTACAGTGACACAGAGAAATTCTTGAAGAATTTCTTAACAGAATGTCTTCAAGTATGAAAGTAACCACGCGCATTTGCTCCAAATGTTGATCCTGCCTGTGGCACACGTTTGAATATTCACACGCATTTGTAGCGAATCACCGTTTCAGTGCAAAAAAATTGTCTGGTGTTGATTTACCATCTACGAAAATTTGGATGTTATTCCACATTTGCTTGGAATCATCGATCAATCATCAATGCACTAAGCTCTCTAATTTTTGAAAGCAGGTAGTAAGTATCAGAATTGTCCACTTCCAAAAAATATATTTTTGCATAAAACTTTTCAAGATCTAATGATTAACATGTTGCGTGCATTTACTCAATCCCCAGTTGGCACCGCTTTTACAATTTTTGTGCATTCAATGATGCGAATAACTGTTCCCTTTACACACAGTACACAAACCGGGAGAAACCACACGTATGACTTGCAATCGCAAAGCAAGGCTAAGGTATTGTCAAAAATCCCTGAACCAATGAAATTCAACCTTTTTGGGTTTGATAAGGCAAATACTATTAGAAGCGCACTACAGTACACAATGGCATATAGAAAAGTGTGCACTTAAAGATCTACAGTAAAGCAGTACCAAACCGCTGCAGAAACAACCTTGTTTGCTGCTGAGAAGCCATTAAAATCATTTGCTGCAACAGCTACGCACGTAAATGTTTCTAAGTCTTTGGCAGTGGCGTACCACGGGTTCATGATCTTTAGTATTAGGTTATTTGTTCGCAAAAAGATGGGTTGATGTCACCTACAGTACAAATCCTGAAGGTTTTCCTTTTGTGGTCTTGTCAGTGGAGCACAGAGTTGACGGTCGCTTGATGACCACTACCGTAAAATAGAGGTAACGCGGCTTATCAATCTGGTGATAAAGGAGCCCAACATCACCCAGCTTTGTGTTGAAACTTCCCAGGCATTCATCGTAAAAAAAACTAAATCATCAGGCAAAGAGTCACAATCAGAGACTGCTTCCTACCGAATCAGAAGATGTTCAATATTACGAAAGCTCCAAGAGTCATCTAATCGTTGATATAGAAGCCACGAAATCCAAAAACCCTGTCCTTAAAAGACTATTAAAATCATTACCACAGCCATTTCATAAGTTAGAAACTCGAGTTCGTTGTTGGTTTTATTTAAGCTTTATATAAAAAGTAACAAAAGGTCAGGACAATTTTTTAAATATTTTAATGGCTTGGGTGATGACAGTTCACAGGATGCTTCAGTCTGCATTGTGCATCAAGTGTCAACTGAGATGAGTCCTTTTGCACACGATACGAGTCCTTCTGTGGCCGTATATCGAACATCCAATTTTCGCTTAAGAGACAATGCTAAGTTGTACTATGCACTGCTAAGTTGGGCAATACTGATTATTTGCTGACCGAAACAAATTTAAAAAATGGTAACTAAGTCCAAATATGACAAACTAGCAATCCACTGTTTTCAAACTCATATAATGCTTAATTGCAGCAACAAGTTAGACTCGCTTACATTGACAAAAGATGCGTTGATGTAATCCGAATCGTTCCCAAGTTTCTTGAGAACTACTCTAGCGTCGTCGCCTGAAACAAGATTGTGGAAGCATGAATCTGAAAGCTTAAGTACGGCGATTTCAAAATAAGCTATTTGCAAACTACTTATTTCAACAAAACTATTGTATATTCACTGCATGCTGGCTTCATGATCAGGGGTAGATATTAGAATTTAGGGACTAGAGGCAAACTCTCAGAAAGGGGCCTCAAAGCATATCCACTGCGAAAGGCAGATGGGGGACTAGGCGGATAAAAGAAATAATTTTGTTTCACATTTCAATTATGAAATGAACTCAAAACATTGCAAAAACTAAGTGCGAAACTCTCAAATGCGGGCGGTACCTCATATTTGAAAAATAGGTGGCTCGAGGCGACCGTGTCATTCGCCTCCCCTAATATCCACCCTAGTCCGGGAGTGTGACTTGCGATGGTGAACTTGCTGGAGAATATTAGCATCAACAAAAGTCTTCTTGAGTGAAAGGAAGACTACTGTAATGAAAAACTCTAGTCTGGTAAAATTCTACGCGCATATTAAACTTTATACCCAGAACAAAAACGTTTACTTACTGCTACAGCTACGTAGAGTGTAAAGGGAACTGTTTATAGCAGTTGTTCCCTTTACACTATACGTAGCTTCGTCCTTGGGAGGTCTGCAGCCTAAATTACCCATGTTCTTCGCAGTCTCCCACACCCTTATACATTTTGTAAATCGGTGTACTTGGAAGTCATCGCAGCACTACATTATAATAATCGGGGTGGCGTCATTCGTTCGTATGCCCTTTATGCTTGTGTTTCATCAAAGTAAATGTAATAGCGCCATCAACCGTACATTTTTCTACTACCGCCACGTATGTATCCTCCTGTTCTTTCATGTATTTATGTGTTCCTTGTTGGCAAGAGCATTGCGTGTGGGAGTAAAGACGTTGCACAATAAAATGATGGCACAAAATATCAACAGCTACTTTCAAAGTGCGAACATCTTTTTTAAAAAAAATTTGCTTCGATTCAAAAAAGAAAAATAAGTTGATGAAATTTCATCATTTTTGTCCAAATGCGCAGTTTCTAAATCTTAGGAAAAAACTAAAATTGGCTTAGAGCATTTTTGATTAGATTTACATCACCTCTCACCTCGCGGAGATTTTGATTGTTCGTGTAGAACTGAGGTAGACATTGCTGTTGGGAAGAGGAAAGTACAAAAATGCTCGAAGAATTAGAAACAAAACTTCAGTACCAGTGATTTAAACGAAATTATGTTAGATTGGTTGACGATTGGTCAAATGCTACTGACCTCCCTATCAGCAACAAGATTTGACGAATGAGTCATTAAATCTGGGAAAAGTTTGCGGAACGATTGGGGTAGGGATAGTAGAGTTTTAAAGCACCAAGTTTTTCTTTGTCTTGNATTGTTCGGCAAAGAAAAATTCGTGAATTTTNAAGCAGCTTTTCGGCAAAGCAGTGATGGCCTTATAATTTTTAGGGTCCCGGTGCAAAATTTTATTTGGTCCTTGTTTTCACGTATGCCCACCAATGCAAACGAGCAAAAGTGAGCTACATACTTGAAAGCGTGTGGGTCAAATAATCAACCGCGTAAATTNAAGACGGACCCCCTAATTTTGCACACTCAGCAAACACCGTGAGACCGCTATTGTCGGTACTCATATTTTTATAGTTCTTACGTGCAACCATTCATGCATTATTCATTAATTTTGTGGAAACTGAAGGCAACGCGATGGCAAAGAGATGATTCTGGTCAGAAGTTGTATTGTCTATTTTGCGTTAAAGGTAAATTCAATTATCGCAAATATTTTGCACAAACCATTTGATAACTTTCATTATGTAATCATGCGGTTCTACAAAACTAGAAAAAATAAATTAGTGAAAAAAACAAATGACTCATGAAACCCAATGTTCCCGAGTCACCAAAAAATGTAAAAAATAGATTTCATTGCACTAAACACGCAACCCACAATATAATCTGTCTGGGCATACTTAGCGATTCTGCGACCATATGATTCTTGCATCATTGACTGCTAATTAGGTCGTTCTGAGCGTCAGTAACGACCGGAAAAGCCATCGAGAGATTATTTTTTGAGTTGCTGGTGCTTTTCAAAACTAATGAATTTTTCCGTCAAAATCAATGTTGGTTTCGTATTTTACCGCTTGAGCGGTTTTGCGGTTTTCAGGCCCAACTTGGCAGTTTTCCCCTTTTATGTACCGCTAAATCACATATTTAGCAAGTAAGGCGTTTCAACGTGTTTTTTTGCATACAATTCTACCTTTTATCCATGGATTTGCCGTGAATGAGCATTTTTTGTGTTGTTTCGGTGACGGCCAATGGCAAAACACTGACGCTTGAATTGCGCTTTCTGTGGGAGATGTTCAAGTAAACACTCTAGCCTAAAAGCAGTATGGCACATATACTAATTGTCAGCAGATCGATCAGTCAAACATGCGGTTAGGAGGAGGAAATTTGTTTAAATAAGGTATCGCCCTTCAATGCATGTGGTTCGCCGTCCACAAATTGCAATGTTTTAAACGTTAAGAAAAAAAAACGATAAACCAAAGTGGTATTTTTAGTTTGCGATCGTATGTATGCAGGCTCAGAAAGAATTCTGTTTGGTTGATGTGCACCAACACATATAAAGAGACTAAACTCAAAGTGTTACCCTTTGATCATGCATGACTCATTAACAGCTATCTGATGAGGACAAATGCAATTGTAGTATGATATTTGATAAGCCAAACATTGAACAGGCTTTCTTTGCATTCTAAATAACTGCTTCATCAAAAATATAAAATCACTGCTTTTAGCTTGATGCGCTCCATGTATGGCAAAGTGCGGCAACAACATAATATATTTGCTCTTTGAAGAATTCAAAGATGTGTCGCAAACGAGATTTTTTCTTCCGACTACTGCACGGGTGGGCAAATTACGGCCCACAAGGCCGCCATACGCAAGTAGGGCATATTTCGAGTCAATGTTGCAGTAAGTTTATCGATTAAATTAGAATTCTTGAGATTTTATTCCACACGTTTCATTACAATCCGCATATATACTCAACCGGAGGTGACTATTGCGACCTACATTTTGTGCTGACTAATGTAAAAAGTTTTTGTTAAAATTTTTAAAGCGATCATAGATGTAATATATGCGGCCCCCAGTAGCAATAAAGTTTTCTATGTGGCCTTCCATAGAAAATGTTTGCCCACCCTTGACTACTGCATACGAAAACAAATAGGGGGTAGTGTGTTTTTGTATTTACGAGGACAAAATTAAACAGTTGAGAGGAAAGCAGAAAGCAAAATTAACACAACATTTTTAGGAGGCATTTATTTAAGACAAAAAATATTTTGAAAAACGATTAACGAAATCTTTTGGCTTGCTTGTGATTGCGTTATTTTTGGTGATAGTCTTATTTGCAATGGGCGTACGTATGTTTACTGCGTTAGTGCAAGAATGTTTGTCCAAACATTTCCTGCAATAGCCATGTCGTTTCCATCATATTACTAGAGATCATTAAGACGTGTAAAGCAACTTTGAAGAAAATGGAGATAAATGACGAGGAATACTACTCACTAGGTACGATATTCCTAAACCGATTTTTGCTGCTGAATTGAAGTTGCCGTCCATATTGCGTTCTTACACTTGCTTCGTTCACAATATCTGGTAGAACATTCTGAAGAACAAAGGTAAATATTAAGTAAACGCCCATCAAAAAACATTTGTTTTGCATTTGGGAATCAGAAGCAACGATTTCAAAGTCTCTTTGATATGAAAAACCATCAAAAAAACATCAAAGCAGAATAATGACAGCAACTAACAAGCCATTTGAAAACTTTTAAAAGGCGTCCATTGTCGTCATCAGATTTTGAATGCTGATGTCCTATAGAAAAGAGAACAACAAATTAACGTATCCAATGGCTGCCAAAAATTGTATACTACACAATCATTTTGTGTTGCATTATTTTATGAAATAAATTCTTTCGAAACTTCACTTAACCACTCTGTTTAGTGTTTCATCCAAGTTGTTTAGTGCGAGAAGCAAAGGTATGATTTCGAAATTTATCATTTAATTTACGTTGCACTAATAAAATTTACTCTTTGAAAATTTTGCAGAATGTAACGGCGTATAAATGATTCAAGCATGGAAGTTGGTTTTGCTATCACTTTTCATCAAGGTCTAGTGAACTGCTTTCATCAAAATGAACCAATACTTCTTTGCCTTACGTTTAGCTAGTGTTGCGTTATAGCTACGTTAGTCAAGTGAACTGACAGATGACAGTAAGTAATTCAGTTCTGAAAGTGCATCTGCAACCGCTTAGCTGATGAGTAGCCTACTGTTTGTAGCGCTGTGAGTTCTACTGTCGATTTTTAACCGTTACGTTCTTGTTCAATCTCCTGAGTTCATCCGTACTAGAACTTGCTACAGTTGTTACAATATAAAGCGTTTGTCTGCGAAAAAGATGGGATGCAACAAAGAAAATTTTTTTTACTTTTGTTTAAATTTCATTGGGATCAATTACTCCTTAAAATTGTTAAAAAGTAAAATCGAAACAAGCACTTAAGCATGGATCCTAAAATGCCCGACCGCGTTTGTCACAAACGACATGGACTATAGTTTTTACTACAAAAATAGTGCTGAAGAAAAATTGGTTTCCACCATAGTAAAGTCATTCCCAAACCCAGAAGCACCAACGTCGAAATATTTGCTTTTGATAAGTTTGCACTGTTGTGCTGTTGCTCGAAAATATTTGTTCTGTCTAGCTGGTAGAATAGGTCAGAAAAGTTTTAGCTGATACTTCAAGGAAAGCAAAAATCTCCTCATCGCGGTTTTCATATGGTTTTCGGGCGCTCCTATTTTTTATACGTGACTGAGCACCTGTTCAATGTTAAGCAACATGAATTGGTACTCTGTGCTTTTCGTCTTCATAAACGCTGCAAATTCGTTACCTGTGGAAGCAACTGCGGAAAACCTACCTTGAACTCATCCAAAAACAACCGGTTTTCATGGGAGCGCTTGTTGAGGTAAACATCGAGGAGTGATGATGCTCCAATCGAGAACATAGAAAGGTCTGCAACAGCTACATCGTGACTTTCATTCAATTCTGAGCTGTTATCACGTTGAAACGAGTCTGCCAGAAAATTATAAATGCCAGAACAATGCGCCAATTTCTGCAATATTGCACTAATTCGAATATTTAAGTATTATGTTGGCGCACTTGTATTAACATCAGTTGTTTGAATAACAAACCGAAGAGTTAACTTGTTTCTATTGAAAAAAAAAACAAAACTGTATTTTCATGTCATGTATGAGTTCATTTGCTGTGACTAGCAGCCTAATATCCTACCTTGTCTTCTTGGTTTTCACACTACAAAGGCGAACATAGTCAAAACTTTAACTGGTTGTCTGTTATAAGCGCCGTTTATGGTTAATTTGTTATTTTTGAAATCTTGCTTAATTACCACAATTCCGATCTGAATCAAAACGCAAATGTTGTGTCAAATCAGACATTGACACATACATGCCGAATATTTTTCAGGCGCATTTAGCGCAGTCTTTAGTAATCTCCTAAACCTCACAAGCAGTTTTTTATAATTTTTAGTCCCATCTTTGCGACTAATTCAAAACGCGAAGTGCCTGCCTATCGTGTCCAACAGATAAACTGTTTGCTTCAAAACTTTGTCTAAACTTGTGTTCACACATAGAATTTTACCAATAATCGAGAATGCAAGTTTTACAAAAAACGTGTTCGTCATGAACGCCGATTACTGCTTTTAAAGTGGCAACCTAGTTTGGCAGCACCCGCCTGTTAACTGCTTCGACTTTTTATTTTTGGACTAGTCGACACATTTTAAAGAAAAAATTTTCGAATCTTAAAAATGTGCAAAAAGCGGAACTCATCATAAAAATTTGCTCTCAGATGTTAGTTTTCAACAGAAGATAATACTGTATAATAACTACTGGATGTAATAATTCTTATAACCATAAAATTTAATATTCTAAAATAACTTACAAAAATATTCACTATATCATCAAAGGGTCTGCAAAACTTCCCATGAACGATCTGAATACTGTCTTCAACCTTGTTTTTAATGCCATTGCTTTTGATTTGAATTACCAGCTTGGATGACATTTCTGCACTATTTTTCATGATTTGATGTCCTATTTGGTCACCCACGTACTTCTTTCCCATAAATGCATGAAACAAGTGCACCGCTTAGAAAACGCAGTGTTCCTTCGAAACCTGCATTTCTATACACAATTTTGAAAGCATTTCAACTCAAGTTGTGCTTTCAAGACGAACATTTCGAAAAATAGTTTTTGTATTTTTATTTCTTGTATTTTTTGCCTCAGAAAAAAACAATCATAGATAAAAGAAGATTCATATCTTCACAACAGTTAAGGTGATAACCAGGTTTAAGAAAATCGTTTTCGTCTAAATCTTCCCTTTATACAGTTTTTGTGGCACTTCATCAATACGGTTTTGACTATTGCAAACGATGGTTTTTTAATATGAAATATTGCAGAAGCTCCAAAGCTGCGAAAGCCAGGACAGCGATGAAAGCCAAATGAAATAGTAAAAAAAACAAAACGTAGTGCCACATCCATGTTGCATCTGCTGATTGGAAACTTAAGCTACTAACAAAACATTTATGTGAAACTCGTTGGACAACAAATAACAATACGACAAGACCCCCTGGTAAGCCGAAAAACAAAACTGCAAACACAAATTCAAACGTTCATGACTATACCTTGTGAACGGTTCACCGACTGGAGCGGTATTTCAATTCGGGATGTGTTACGGCTCTGGGAAATTTTGCTTTGACATTTGTCATGCAAGGATCTAGATAAATATACGAAGACAATCTGATCAAAGGGAAGAACTGATTTTGTCCATAATCTTCGTTTTTTTTATACACCACGTCCTCCATATTTTACAAAAAGCGATAGCGCGAATCAACAGAGGACGTGCCGTGAAATGTCTCAAATTGAACTTTATTTGAAAGGTTTCTGGAAAAATTTAGTTTTATGGGAAATGAGTGTGCATAAACTACTTTCGTTACTTTGCAAAGAAAAACAAATAATTTGTCAATGAATACAAAAGCAATTAAATTCTCTTTGTAAACCCGACTTTCGTGAATACCTCACATTAGAGTAACCTACCTTCTGCACAAAATTCCAAGAAATATAGCAACTACCACTGCTGCAACTGGAAATGATAGTCCAATGTATAAGCCAATGTTTGTTGCATGAGCGACTGAAAATAACAGAAAATGTAGTCAAGGCATTTTGTGTGGGAACTATTCAGCACTCCGCCTTTCGAACCGGAGGAGGCGCAAACTAGGTAGCGGCCCTTGTTGTGCTCGGGTAAAGTCGGATATCAGCTCTAGCAACAGCCCTGTCGTGCTGAGCGTAAAAGAGTCGAAAAATGCTACAAAATACGACTTATCACCTACTGTATTACCATTTCATTCATCCATTGGGCAACTCGGGTTCAGTAGTCAACATGTCTAATTTGAATGAAGGAACTGCCTTTTTTGTTGCGACCAAAGCATCAGCAATTTAGTTTTTTAGTTTAACATCGCAAGAAGCACTTAAATTGAAACAACATTTTGAAGGTTTCAAAGTTTGAAAGCACTGCGTTCATGCTGTTTTGCGATGAGCTGGCAAAGCAGAGTGTGCTTCGCTTTCAGCAAAGGCAGAGTTATTTGCCACTACAACAATTTTGATTGGAACTGCTGGACAGAGAAAATTCTCCCTAACACCAAAGTTCCTTGTTGAGATTATTTTTCGAACACAAAGTTCCACTGGAAAACCTCCTGATCGTTAACTGCGATTTATTTTTCCTGATTTAGAACCTGGATGTGGTGCACTCAAACATATGAGCAAACGGCTTTTATAAAAAAGATGAAATAGTTTTGAATTATTACAAGATATTTTCTACATGAAATAGTTTTGAAATATTGCAAGATATTTCACTGAATACAACCCTATCCGTTAGTACAATATACTACTACATTATTTGCAAATATTAAATTTAGAAGTTTGCGTTTGATGTTTTTGAGTGAAAAGCGAAGAAATCAAGACCTTAAACTTTAACTAGTAAACTTGGGAACAAGCACTGCCAAGTTTAGCTTACTGTATTGGTAAGACACAGTTTGTTCAGCGCTGTTTGCGTAGATCACATTGAAACTGCCCGAGGCTGTCCGCACAGGTGTTGCCGTGATGATATAATAAGAATAATTGACTCCATTTGTCAGAGGTCGGTTGAGTCCATGGACAATCATGTCAGCATTACGGCGTCTTCGCGTTGCTATGGTTGCGCAGTTGGAGTTCCCATTCGCGTCAGTGAGGTCACAGCAAGAGCGCTGGCTATCTCCGAGGATCACAACTTTCTCTTGAGAGAAACTTCAAAAACAAATTGACAAAGCAGTGACGTTAAAAGCGCAGTTTTTGAATGAAACAAAATTTATCTTTCATGTTGTTTCTATGCATATAAATATTTGATAAACAATCTGAAATTTGTTACAGCTTGAAAACATTGTAAGATGTTTGGAAAAAATATTACGAGATGCGTGGTTGACGTCAATTTTCTTTGCACAAACACAGTAGAAAGCAAATACACAGAAACACGTAAGTTACTGTTACTTACTTCAATCACAACATTTTTAACGGAAAGTGGATGTGACATTACGCTTAGAAATAATGGTTTAGACGTTCATGGTGGGTTAATAGTTGTTTTGAAGAAATAAAAATTGTGTTGAACTCTTAAGCCTGCTTCAAAGTGGTAAAAGACACTGAAAACGTTTCATTACAAACGTTCATCTTCGTTGTATTTAGGCTACAAAAATAATTGTTCTACATTGCTTCAGTGACATCAACTTGATACTCTTGTTCCAAAAGCGTATGTCTCTTTGGTAGAAACAAGAGCGCACATTTAGACAAAAATTCTAGTTTTAAATTATATCCATAGGTTTCAACGACTCAGAAACAAAGTCTCTTCACTTACAATGGGATTGCTTCCGCAATGTAGCTTTCTCCATCTTCTACTTGTTCATTGGCTTGAGGCAGTTGTGTAACATTTGAAATAACGTGAG
>JGI24159J19872_10009843_pt1 | contig 12532 bp, 7 predicted proteins | sample Ectturendosymbi4_FD_19872 | JGI IMG/M metagenome (IMG submission 19872)
TTTTAGTTCAAAAAGAATTTCAAAAGCTACAAGTTTTGGTTTTATATCATTCAAGCAAGAATGAGCTCGGCTGCAGATCACGTGATGGTAGGATGAGAGTTTCTAGGCATTAATAATATGTAAGCACAAGCCAGAAAAGAAAAATACATGTTATTGAGCACAAGTGGAGAGCACGTGGCCTATGGAAAAACTAATTTTAGTGTCCCTATTCATTAATTTTTGCTTTCTATATCATGCAAATGTGTTTCGATACGCTATGCATATTCTTTTGAGCGCTGCAAGGCAACACAGGTGAACTTTCTCACTTCATATTTTTATTCGTCCGGCTCATTCAAGTTTCAGTGTAGGTTAGAATCTGGATTATGCTTGTCACACATCATGATCCAATTTACGCATCAAGTTGATAACAATAAGTTGTTAACTGCTTGAACTAAATTTTCTTCCTCAGCATGCAATTTCACAACTCAGAGTGAACTCCAGATATTAGCACAAATAGCTTATACTTTTCTATATGATCGCCTGATTTTAAAAACACTAAAATTGCTGGCACAAGCCTTAACGTTTGATAACTTGCACAACGATCTTCGTAACGTAGAAGGATTTAGAATGACGACTGGTGACAACTCAGACTTTGTAAAAACGTTACTGCTTATGTAGCAGTAACTGATGATTTAGAACGCTGTAGGGGCCATAATTAATGACACGCCATAAAAAACGAAAGTAGGAGAAAAAGTACAAAGCCACATAAAATAAGCAAGCCACGGAAAGCAAGGGGAAATTTTTTTTGATGAAACTTAGAATCAGGTGAATGTCAAGAACCAAATTACACTTTTTTCATTCATAACGTGTTTATTGTAACAAATATAAAAGTATCCTAAAAGCGATGGAATTTACTTTCAAAGTCCAACACCGAAGTACTTTCTTATTTCTTTGGTTTTTATGTCCAGCGTTTATTTTTATGCGTTGCTTTAGGCTTATTTTTCTTTTACCAACGTAATATTTGTAGAGTCCAAACAGATGAAAGAGCGTACATACCCTGTCGTAATCCTTTTCCTTGTGGCTCGAGTTTGTCCAGTAAACTTTCCTGCACACAATTGCAACGTGGCACAACTTAGGAAACTCGAACTAGCATGTACACATAATGAGCATCAAAGCTACCCCTCCCTTTTAACTTTTGTGGCTACGATCCTGCACTCCATTCGTCGTCGCAATGCGCAGACGCGAAGCATCTCCTTAACTTCCTGTTGATCAACCGTCACGGGTTATGTCTTGAGTGTCAAACAACTTGTTAAGCACTGCTTGAGACTAACTGCAGGGGAGCATGCAAAACACTGATACATCATGCAATCACCAGTGTGCCGAATTAGCAACGGTAGCTTCAAGACCCAACGTAATTCCATCGTCCTAACGTTGCAGTACGAAAAACCTCACCAACATTTTTCACAGATCTGTGTAATGCGACGGGCAATGAACAACTTTGGATTTTCTGCCGCTGTCAGGGTTTCATACCTAAATCCAGGCTTGTGTCAACTAAAAGTAGATTTTAAACAGTATAGCAGTGGACAGTAACTTTAGTTACTATTGCGAAATTTCCTTTCGGTTGCACAGCACTGTTAGCAGAAATGTAAAGTTTTTTTTTCGCAATTTTGCTCAGTNTAATTTGCAACGTGTTAAGGCTTAAATAAGCGATCCCGTAAATGAGATTTTTGGAGTGGTTTGTGGAAAGGTGTTTTTCTAGTATACATTGTAGAAGAACAGTTGCATATCTGATTGTTCCATTTGTTTAGTACATTATTCACAAATTTCATGAGGTAACCAGACAATGAAAGCTTCGTTAATTGCCTGCCGCCTTTTTGTGGCGGGGAACCCTGTGAGCTTCGGTCCCCCCGAGAGTTATATTTACTGGAGCAACGACTCCTGACAGGGTTACCCATGCCCGATTGGACGACGCGCAAAGGCGTGACTAAGCACAGTTCATGTCAGTTCGGCAGCAGGAATGAACAACCGCATTGCGCCAAATGCTCATTTTCCCAGAGTTCTCAGGCGCAGTATTGACTGTGGCACGCACATGTGTGGCAGCATCCCGCATCACAAGCATGTTACTCCGGGCAGGCAAGGACGTAACGAGGGAGAGCAAGGGGGGCACAACCCCCAGACACCGAATCACTATGGGGGCGCTGAATGACTGCGGGGGACGCAGAAAATTCCGAACCATGTCTGGAGGACTTTCTTCAATACAGTAAATTTGCTTCCGAAAGACGTCAGTTTCGAACATGGGGACGCCAAACTTGCTTCTTTCCCCGGGCGCCTCTAACCTCTTTACGCCCCTAGGGGAGGGCAACGTGCAACACTCCAACAGTGACGCCTATGCGTTCCGTTGGATAGTTTTGTATTTTTACACAGGGGAGCGTGTGTCATGGGCAGTCATTCGTTTTCAAAATCATGCTTAAGCGCTCGACGCAATTCGATCTTATATGATGTACCCCAGTCATACCTAGTAGCAGATCCGGGGTTTTCCCGAAGGAAGTCGTTGCTGCTCGGCTAGACGCATGTACTGGAGATGGGCACGGTCGGGTCGCCATCCTACGACCACCTCCTGCTGTCCCTTGCTAATCGCTGCTTGCTGTAATGTTCGACATCTTTGAATACAAACTGACCAAACCAGACTTGTTTCAAGAAATTCTTGCATTATTGACTTGATACTGGGATAATCAATTTATAGATGCTGCGGCTTCAAGTGAGACATGGATCACTGGGTGTGCATCCATCCGTGAGGAACACCACACTTTCTTTCGAAAATGGTATCTGTTTAGAGTGCAAGCTTGAAACATGATGCTAGAAGCAGTGGCGTAACTGACGGGGAGACAAAGGGGCAAATCGCGCCCCCTGGCAAGCTAAATGGAAAAATCGGGCCACCACTTTGCTTATAATTCCGTTTTAGTACAGTATTTCTTGGTTTTTAGTAGGTTGTTGTTTTTATGCGTTTTTCGGAGTATTTTCCAGTGATTTAGGGTTTTAGTATAGCCAGCCACATCCGGATTCACCATCATTTCTCAAGTTTATTTCTGCGTGTTGGCTAGTGGGCCCACTACATTGGCCAGTGGACTCTTTCAGTTAAGTTTCCAACTCCTGTCTCAAACCTCTAATTGCGCCACAGGCTAGAAGTGCTGTTCGCAATTGCCTGGCCTCGTGTGTAGAGCAACCAAGAAATACCCCCACTCGAGTATTAGCAGCACGGGTCCGCGTATTAACAGTGATCACCGTTGCATCACCACCCTTAGTGGTATCAAATTCTGATAGAAAGATGTTTTGAAAAATTGTGGATTTGAAAACGTTGAAATAAACTCTGAAGCTTGCGAACAACTGACGTGTTTTGTGGAGCTCTCTCATACGCATCAAACATGATGATTCCATTCAGAAGTACATGATTGCCTACGATTGTCGTCGTTCTGATTGTCGGTCAAGACGGGAAAGCCCATAGAGAGGGAAGCGGTCTTCCCAAAGAGTTCTCATCATTCTGATTCTCTTTAAGAAATCATTAGTCAGTGATAGGGCCAACAACCTCAAAAACGCGCACAATTACGTTTACCGTGGTCATGCGGCTGCTTTCTTATTGAATGCTGCATTGGTGGCAAGCCATTGACAACATCGCGAGTGAAACTTTCTTTTACAACCATCCATTAAAGCCGACCAGGAGACTGTAAAGGGCGCAAAAACCGTTTATACCAGGGGTCTTGATCTCAAATGGCTCCCAGGGGCAAGCGCGTTCTTATAAAGTTAAGCGAGGGCCGCATTATGACCTACAAGAGGGTAGCATTATGACGCTGACACAACAATGGCCGTATCTGAATCTTACAGAAACAGCTTTTGCATCTTATATCTTGCGAAAGGTATCATGGATTATAGGCAAATCATTTCTAGCTGTCCCTATGTTCGTTTAAAAGGAACTTGTTTACTCGCTGGCCGACAACTTTTGAACAGAGGTGAATAAACTAAATAACTTACAAGTTAATTACTTCAAAATTGCCGAAAAGCATCGCGGCGTGCACAAAAATTCCTAATATTTTGTTAGTATCAAAATCTTGAAAATGCGTTTGTGTAAAGTGAAAGGAGACGGGAGTTCCGATTTCTGAGAAATCAAACAGCGAAATTTTCCACACCTTAAAATTTGTTGATTTTGTTGATTCTTTTCCACAACAACCATTTGGGATGATTAAGCTACTGTTTTAAGCGTTCCTTTAGTAAAAATGCACTCCGAGCATGGTTTTTGATTTCGACGTCTATTTGATTGAAATGCTTCGTGAAACGTCATACTTCGAAAAAAATAAATACCCAAATAACGCAAAAGTTCCCTACAGCAACAATATGGCTGAGCAAATAGGGTCAAAAAACGGCTGGCCAGAAAATTGCTCCATGTAATAACAACACGGCCAGAAAATTGCTCAATGTAATAACAACATGGCGAAAAATTATTTAATACAATCGTTTCATGAATTATTACCATTATCTGCACTGCAGTGAGAACTAAGCNGCAGCAGCAGTGACACACAGTTGTGCAACAAAAGTGGACAAGAGAGAGTTGAGAAAAGTCAAAGTGGAAAAGAACATGACGACNTATATGTAAAGTAAATCTTGACGCTTACGTACAATAGAATCGGCTTAGTAAACTACGCATGAGCATGACTTCTGGAAATATCGCACTCATTACGTACTAATGTTATAAACGATTTTTCGTCGAGCTTTGTAGCTTCACCTCATTTCAAACCTTGTGCCGAGTTGTACACTTAGTCTATAATAGTATGGAATGGAAAAATAACTAACCATCCATTCTCATAACTTCAATGCGAAGCTCTGTGTTCTTTTGCCTCTTTTCCCAAGCAATATAAAGTGAAAGAATGGAAATACATTTCTTCCAGCCACGTCACAGTAAATCATGTCTGCCTGCATGATTCGGCAGGTTCCAATATTCCACTAACACACGTGTCAGTCGATTCTATGATTGCAGCCACACAGATACCTGGCACACGGACAAGTGTTACTTTCCACCCAGGACAACAGCCACTGGGGCAATATGAACCCTCCAGGCTTCTTATTATGAAAGACATCTAAACTTTTCAACACGCTGCTTTTATGGCAAAAATGTTTTGGAATCACAAATCTACATGGCGATAGTTTCTTCGTCCTCTGACGACTTCGGACGCTTCTTTAATCTTCTTTTAATCTTTTTTTGATCCTTTCAATTTTTCAGAGCAACATTCGTGCATACACAACACTGCACCGTACTCACTCCACGTACTCAGCAGCTAACGATTGTCGACAACCAGCTAGTTAAACTTGCTGATGTTTTTTTACGGCAAAACAAAAAAGGTAAATTAGCCACAGGCGTTTGCAAAAACCGTTGAGTTTTTCATTGAAGTCTTTCCGGTTTTTCATTTGATTTCGGAAAATTTCAGTGACCCTTTTTTCCCAAAATAACTATCTCCCCCGAACCCATTTCGGGGAGGAAAAGGTCTAAAACTGTTGTCTCTTCTTTATCCGCATTGCAGTTACATTCCTTAAACCTTCATCAAAATTATTCAGACTGTCTTTAGGCCCGATGTAGATGACAATTACTACTGAATTTGCAAAGATTTAATGTTATCATCTGCAACAATTGTGCAAGACATACATAAGTTAGTTTTAAACAGTTATCTTGACACGTATCAGTCAGTTTGCTGGTTTAGTGGTTTTGAAAATGTAATGTCCTATAATTATTTGCTTTCATGTAGTGATGGCAATTATCAACTAAAACACAATTCATTGGATTAGCCTGATACACAGCAGAAACATTTACATGAATATTGTGTTTACGCTTCAGTTTGCCTGGAACAAACCGTTGATTACACAAATAGCGATTCTTTGATATCTTCTCGTCGTTGATGGCTTAAGACAACCAGGGATTGTACACCATCTTGCTATGGAGAGTCTTTGAGCGTCACGACACAATGCTTGGGAAGTAACGTTCAGTTAACTAGTAAAATCTCGCAATAGCCACGTACTACAGTGACGTTGCCACTGCTTTGGAAGTGGAAGTAAAATGCTGTGCTGGTAAGGTAATATTGACATATACGATGTGTGCATATGTAACATCTGACACAAAAAGCCCAAAACAAGATTGAAAATCTGGATTCAAATAAGTAATCTCGTTCACTCTTTCCCTAGTTCAGTTACCGTTATTTGCAGGGTACTGCCATATGTTTGTGCAGCGCTGTTTGCAGTTACTACTTTGTGACCCGTAGTTTTTCACATAAATCTTGGTGTTTTCTGCATGCAGTTGCTGTTATCAATACGAGGTACTGAACTTTTCCAAATTATCATCTGCCACCGTTTGTGTTTACACAAAACGCCCTTCACGCAGAGGCATATGGCAAGTCCGCGCCAGTCACGTGCGCGTTGCCAAGCGGCGATAACAGAAATACCAGATGACGCAGCACACGCATGGAACGCGCATTTCCTCTTGCGAACCAACCTGATCGCGCGCGACGATCCGCTTCTGATAACCAGAGGAAGCGCTTAATTGCGAATATTCACGCTCAACCCGCAACTACCAAAACACCGGCTCCGGTCGCAGCTATGGGATGCTAGCTCAACAGCACGCTTTCCAGCCGACAGTTGGAGGCCGGGGGAGGGAGAGTTGTGCAGAAACAACCCGATGTCAACACCTACAAATATCCGAAAATCCTAAATTTTCCTTTTGGATGGAAACAGGAAAAGTAACACGTAATCAATACGTTTATCTCTATAGGGGCTTACAGAAATAAAAATCATCACCGTTCAAAGTATAACAGTACTTCTGTGTATTGGCCGGCCACGGTTTACGTACGATAGCACTTACATCTGCTACTTCTGTAAAAAAAACACATGTTCAAAGGCAAGTGGCAAGTTCTCGCCATGCTAAAAAACTGCCTTTGGGCACAAAAAAACCCAAAATTTATCAGAAACAATGTTAAATGCAAAGCAAAGGCATTCGATTGCAATTTCAAAAATAACGTTTGGCTCAGTGACGCTGCTCCAAAAAGGAGTAAAGAGGAAAAAGAAAGTGGACGCAATGTCTTGAAGAAGGGGTGTGTGCTACGGAAGGAATACCGAAAAGCATCTCTCAACGCACCTTGGTTTGACAAGTACACAATTATTTCGTTTATTTAAAACCTGCGAAGTACTCATCTCGACTAACTGTAAAACAATCCGGCCAATGTTGTGGTGACGCGCTGTCTCAGCATGCACGACTGTACGTTGGCCATGTGTTATAACGCCATTACTGCTTGACAGGATGGACACGAGCCGCACCTCCGCTTTATCTGAGTATCGTGTCTTGAAACGAACAAGAACAACCCGTCACGTTTCGTTTACTTGAAGTGGCAATTGTGTCTAAAGTTATGTTGCAAACACGCTGTTGGCACGTTTTTGCCACATTTGTATGTAAACGTTTTTGCCACATTTGTATGTAAACGTTTTTACCACATTTGTATGTAAACTGTAAACAGCGAGCAGGTATCATACTGTGTTTTCGGACGCTATAGCGACTCTGGACCCGGTACAAAGGTCAGTGAAAAATCATTAACGCAGCCCTGTTTTGAAGATGGGAAACGGGCAACAAAGAGTCGGTAGAAATAAACTTTGCCGACCAAAGTTGTGGTCAGTGCCTGCGGCAGGACACCTTGCGGCCTTCCGACTAGCTCTTGGTCGAGAAGGTTTAGCTGCAATTGTTCCCCTCCAGTGTTCATTGTTCGGTGTGCACGCTCCTTTATCGCCCACGCGCACATACCAGTTAACCGAAGGACGGACTATGTCGTTTGCTTGCTTGGGCTGCAGGTTTGTCTGAGGCTTTCAAACTTCAAAATGCTTTTGTAAACGACGAAGTTGATTTTTGTTCAAAATTTTTTATTACATGGTTGTTCTGCTTTTAGCATACGACGCCAAACAAACTCAAAATTAGGCAGCATTTGAAAGAGGGTCGCAATTCAGCTTAATTGTACATGTGCGTTACATTTAAAGCAGACCCATTTCCACACAGCTGTGGACCGTCGAAACTGAAACCCGCACAGGTGCTTCGTAGTGTTTCCAATTCGGGGCAAAATTTTAAAACCCGGGTTTCTGGCTTCTGTGAAAAGAAACCCGGGCAAACCCGTTTTTATTTCGGGTTTTGAAATGAACGCGCGTTTGAATGATAAAACCTCAATACCATTGTGTGTGAAATTACTACTGTTGTCCCTGCGCAATTTATTAGCGAATTATTAATCAAGTTAAGCACAGTTTTTCAATGATGTTTATGATATTGACGCATGATAATCAAAGCACACTTTCATCATTCAGTGTGTTAATGAATGTGTGACAAATAGTTCCGTGGTTGAAAAATCCCACTCTGGTTCCACTGATGTGGGCCTGATTGTAATTAAGGCATGGTACCGTTTTTCATGGTTATTTGACCTCTTTTTTGTAGCCTCAAAAAGACTCATTTCCTTTTTCACAATTTGTGATCAGATCTCTTCCTGTGCCGGAATAGTTTTGTTGCCTTCACTCTCATGGATTACATGGATTCTGTTCTTTGATTTCAAATGATTGATAAAACTTTCGTTGCTTGAACCACCTTCTTTTGTATAACGAAGTACAAATTGCACTTTGGTGTTGGTTGAGCCTTATTGCAGAAGGAGTGGCTCTAAGCTCCGGATTTTTTTTAATTACTAAAGTCTTTAAAGTGAATACGTATGATTAAAAATCTGCTTAAAGTCAAAGTCGACTCCAAATATTTTGTAGAAAGTTATTGCAAACTGAAAAGGAACGAATCGATTTTGCAAAGAATCACAGTCTGTATATGAACTAGTAACACATAATAGCTTATAAATGGACTTACTAGGAACTACGAAACCACGGCATAGCTTTGAAGAACTACCTCAGGTGGTAGTTATTTAATGAGGTTAACGAAAAGACTAAAGTTCACGTAGACACCTATTATGTGCAAAATGACGTCACACTCCGTCTAAATAGGTCAACTGAATGAAAATATATATGGACTAACAACGAGCCTACGATGGCCACCGAGAAAAACCTGCATCTCCTGCCTCACGATAATAGTTGAAGGTTCAAGCGTGCTAATTTGGCCGTTACACGCACCATCTGCAACTTCAGTGTTATCAGACTTACTAACATTTGAATGCAACAGCAATCCCAGTCTTTTTTAAATACCCGAATTTGATTGTTGAAAGAAAACGGGTTTCGGGTAGTAGAAAACAGCCAAAAAAACGGGTTTCGGGTTCGGGAAAACCTGGGTTGGAAACACTCGCTTCCAGCTTTGTCGTATATAATTAACTATACATTTTATTGTTTTATGCTCTCAGCGTGTGATCCAGGAATATCTATCAATTCTAGATATCCCTGGTGACATCTCTCTGCCATGTAGTGCCCTAGAATAAACGTATCTAACACTATTTCTGGGAAAGGGTTTACAGACTTATCACCACAGAAATAGAGATTTAATCCTTATGCTTTTCTCTTTTCTTGAAAACTCTCAGCGCAAGTCATCTCTCTGGCATTACTTTTCAAAAACGTTTCCGGTCGTTTGAGCCCTCTGCCCTCAACGTCTTCTGTCTACTTTGTTTCTAGCCTGGTGTTCTTGGCAACTTTTCAAGGAAGCAGCTCAGGAATTCTCGAAAAATATCTATTTAGGAAGATAGCCTACTTATGGCTCAGTTTTGGGTAATGTAGAATATAACTTGAGGCTCCTGCGGGGCTTGATAAGTACGTTGATCCATACAAGGCAGGCCCGCAACCAGGGGGAACCGGGCAATTCCCTTATGAAATTTTCAAACACAATTTGAATGCGCTGAAAACTTGTTCAGTTGTTAGTGGCCCCCTCGCAAATATCAACTGGTTGCGGCCCTGATACATGGGCAATGAGTATAGGCAGGTCTCGCCTCAGGTCAAAACCTCGAACATTTTAAGGCAACATGTTTTGTTTGTATGCAATTGTCTGCAATGCAGATGGCTCCTGCAAGTTGGCTGGCGATTTAAAGCAAAGAAGATAGTTATTTGTTGGTTTCAAAGCGGTGCGCATTAATGGAAACTAGTGGCATTCGCTTGCTGTAAGTCAGTGGTTCTTAACCTGAAATCGATCGAACCCCTGGGGTTCAACGGAGCCGTTCCAGGAGTTCGACAGAGGTCCTTTGAATTACAAAATCCTGCAAACGTTTTTGGTTACATTTTGTTAATAACTACCTGTTTATGTCAAAATTGAACATTCTTCAGTTTCATAGATTCTCACTGTACAACAAAATGGAGTTCGAAACAAGTTTTGAGAATAACGTGGGTGTTCCGTGGGTTTGTAAAGGTTAAGAACCACTACTGAAGGTAAACAATAAGAATTTTTTCACGTCAAAAGTTAAGGGCTTGCCTTTACGCAGCACTTGAAAATAAGTAGGTGTTCAAAAATATTTGCACTTGGAAAGGTAGAGCTTGAATTATCATCTTTTGGTTTTGAAAATTTAATAAAAAGTTGAGTAATTGGTTTTCTTCCGGATAAGTTAGGGCGTAACTCTTCCACAGGCCTGAGTGTGATACAGCAACAGTTCATGTCACATACGTAACTGCAACAGTAAATTGAACTTTAACGTTGTAGCCTGACCATTCTACAAAACTAGATGCTGTGCTCAAATTAGGCGATTGTAGAAAAAGTTGCAAGACTGCAATCACCCTCCACTACAATTGCTTGCTATAGGATCTGTCACAACAGGACAGACTCGTGTGATAACCTGTTGTAATTCAAACTGACAGAGACTAACATTTTTATGAAACAGTAATTTCTTCGTTGCTGTCTATTTTTTCAGAGTGCGAAGTTTCTTCCACGATGAATATAAATTTAAATTCGGTGCAATTTAGGACATGGCTAAAAATCAAGAAATAAACAGCACTAGTATGTTTATAAACAGCACTTCGCGTTTTTCACCCCGCTGCCTCGAATTACGTGCCTGCAAGCTGTAGCGCGATGTTGCTCGTGTGTTATCTCGTTTTAAATGATCGTCTGTTTCAGAACAATTTGTTATTCTTGAGTGCTTTCTCTTTTATCTTCCGTTTACTTTTTCTAAACCTAACACTCTTGTGCTTTTTTTCTGTTTTCTGTTTTATTGTTGTTAAGGTTAAGTAAACCCTTAACACGTTATCAGAACTGTCTCATGAAAGATCTTGAGTGCATGAAACACTCCTGGAAGAATTATGGAAAGAAGAACGTGGACAATACTGTTTGACAATTATTGTGTCTAGAATGTAGCAATCGCAATCATAATGACATGACAAAGGTAAAATATTTATAAATTGGCAAAAATCACTGAAGCAAAACGGACTCAGAAAGCAGGCCTTGCAAAATTGGTCAAGACTCTTGCAACAGGAAACAATTCAAGGTAATTAAAACCACAAGCCATGGCACAATGCATCACAAGGCAGAAAAGTCGACAAGCAGCAACATGGAAAATGTACTGAGATTGCAAGAATGTCATAAAAGAAATATAACGTTCAAACAAGCTTTCTTCAGCCGAGGAATGGTTGACGATAGTGTACCCTTAAAACAGTTGTCAGCCAAAGAAGAGTTCAGTGCCTTGGTAAATTGGATCAGACATGAACTACCAAAGCATCAAAATATGGAATTAAGAGTAGACATGGAAGGAGTAACATATCAAGCAACCCTGCACAAAGACAACAGTCAGATCAGAGTGGGCCCAATAACAAAGAAATATGGTCCAGGAGCAATCAGATATGATTGGTTACCAGGAACCAATTATTATTCATTGCATTTGGGTGAAATAGAAGCAAGCATAAGGAGAGCCGACCTGATCAATGATGCCAAAATGAAGGGACAAGAAGTTCTCAACCACAGGAAGAGCAAAATGATGATGAAGAAGAAAGATTACAACCAGAGGAAGAAAGAGTTGCTGATGTAACATGGGATATACCAAGGATCATTATGAGGCAAACAGATCGCAATTGCTGGGAGGTGGTGTTAACTGAAGAAGAAAGGGAACTTATAAATGAATTTCTGGAAATCTGAAATGACAAATGAACACAAAATGTGCCTTTGCCATGTCATCAATCATAGACTAACAACAAAAATGGTCACCGCATAGTCTTGTGATAAACGTGTGATCATTCGGTCATAATGAAATCGTTTGGTGTCATTGACACGGTTTGGTGTCATTGACACAGTTTGTTGTCATTGACACAGTTTGGTGTCGTTGACACCGTTTGTTGTCGTTGACACCGTTTGGTGTCATTGACGCCGTTTGTTGTCGTTGACAACACAATGAAACAGGCCAAGAAGAGTTTGGTATAAATACCCAAGGTTTTGGGCGTTGGTATGTTCAGTCATAGTTCGAACTTGATTTGAAGTGGACGTACAATAGCCACTGAGGGTCTTGTAGAACTAAAAAGTTAAAATAGCAAACAGCTTCTAGTAAGCAGTGTATTCTGAATTGATAGTAAGCTTTTGGCCTGCAAAACTGTAAGTACT
>JGI24159J19872_10009846_pt1 | contig 12527 bp, 5 predicted proteins | sample Ectturendosymbi4_FD_19872 | JGI IMG/M metagenome (IMG submission 19872)
TTTTTAGTTGTGTTGGTGCACAGAAAACTTCCACATATAACATTCATACCTATTCTCATCATCTCTGAAAATTTGAAGTAATTCTAACGAAAAGCTTTAGAGTTAGGTACTTTCGTTTCGTAACTACAGACATGTGTAGGCTACTAAACTTTATCCTATACAGCAGGGTTGAGCAGTTGTTGTGTAAAGCACCATAACTTTCTTAGAACTAAAGTTTGTGCAGCCAAAATTTACAAGAATTATCTTCAGATTGTTATGCATTTTGCCTGAAAATTTGAATTGAATACATCAAGAACTTTGCAAGTTAATATTTGTTGAATCGAGCAACAGGACTCTGTTCCGGCGCATCAGAGCAATTGTTTGTGCGCATGGCTGGCAACACGCTAATTTGGGTTCAGTGGTTGTTGAGTAGGGTGCAAAAACTTTTAACATGTTTGGTCTTTTGCAACCAAATTTTGGATGAATGTTCCTTTTGTGAAAATGCATCTTACCTGCATATTTGAGGTCAGTTGGGCAAGTACTTTGAGTAATTCAATTTCGAGTACAGCTGTTGGATGAAAACAACCTAAAAACCGTCCCGCGCCTGCTAAATAATTGCGTGGAATTCACACCGCACCAAAGGTGTTAACTACATTCCACGCTAGCAAAGTAAAGGGAAAACAAAACACTTAAGAGGGAAAACAAAAACTTAAGGGAAAACAAAACATTCCAACCTGTGTTCATTAGTTTTGGAAATGCTGCTAGTAATCCTTCAATTCTTGATCTTGTCATCTCAACAAACTGACGAGAAATAGTCGCACGACCATTTTTTGTACACACAGCAGCAGCAAGAAGCACCTAAAAACATTGTGCACCATGCACAACACAAATGATGAATTACAACTTTAAATAAGCTAAATGAGCAATATATCCACTAAAGATGTGAATGGGTGATTTCAAAAATGTTGTGTCCACACACTCACATTTGTGGATTAGATACAAAAAACTTAATACACAAATGGCAGTGGGTGTGAGCTTTTACTGGCAGATCCAGGCATCTGGGAAGAGGCGGTCGCATAGGCGAATGCCAAAAGGGTCAGGCCTTTATATTCTATTGTTTAAAGTTTAAAATACCACAGATTCACTAGTAGCCACTGATCACATTAACAACTTGCTCAAAATACAGTAACAACTTGCTCAAAAGAAGATGAAACTGGTCACACTCGTTGGGTATCAGACAAATTGTCATACACAAAGATGGTGGATTGTTTTGTTTATCAAACTATGTGGTCTTTCAGGAAATCGCCAGTTTAAAAGCACCTTTCATCATAAATCTTACAAAACTCCTTTAAGTGGGGCCAAAACAATTGGACACCATTTTTCACACATTGCACAGTCAAAAAGAGTGCTATTGGTGATCCCAACAATCTGTTGTATCTACAAAAAGTGTACGTAACACATTCAGTGCCCAAGTGGTTTTTGGAACATACTTGAAATCTGTTCTTTGAGTATGCCCGTACTTTCCAGAAAGTACTTCACTTGTTTCACTTGCCAAAAGTGCTATGCTAATGCTTTTGGTCATATAAGTGTATTCTGGAGCACCTCGCTGTTGTTGTGCAATATGGTATGTGTCTGGGAGAGTCTTTTTTTCTTCTCCTATCTCGACTTGATGTGACGTTTCTGTGGAGCGCTCTTTTTGCTAGGCATGGTGATACGCAGTTATTTTTGCTGTGAAGAGTTTTTTTTACTTGAGCAGGTTTTTGTTGCAAGACAATATTAGTGTTTTGTACAGGTCATTGGATAGAATAGCTGTGTTTTGTGAAATAACGTATTGAAATTAATGCAAATGATTCATTTTATGACTTTTGAGGCTAGGTTTACAGGTGAGGTGGTTGGTCATAAGCAGGTTTAGTCAGAGCATGTTTTTATGAATATAGTTTTTAGTTGTTTGAGATCTAATATGCATGAATGGATAAAATTTATAAAAATATGTTACCACTTCATTGTAATCGCTGTTTTTGCTTGCGTTATGATCGATCATAATTGATCACTCACGCTTCCAATGGTTTCACTTTATTGTCTTTTATTTATGATGTCACAATTTAAAGTTTCATGAAATTCATCCTTCCTCGGACCACTATGGTGGCTATATTGGTCTTTGGGCCAAATTTAAGTCATAACACCACACTTGATTGCATTAGTCACCTAAGGGCTCAAAAGAAGTGCATTTTTGTCTAGTCTCATTAAAAAAAATAACTTATGAATTAGTGCTTGTTTTTTACAAGCCCCCAATATGTCAGTGGGACCACCTTGTGACATCACACTGCCCTTCCAAACTGCAAATTAGAATGCCACCAATTTTTTTTTTTTAAATAATACAAGACTTTCTGCATGTTTTGATGCTTTTATTAGCTTCTAACACTATTGCCTGGGGAGTTATGGCTGAAACTGCACAAGCCACTAAATTGGTTTTGGTGGTTTTCAGCAAATATACTAAGATAAGGCCAAAACAAAAAGTTGATATTAATTAATTAATTAGGGATTAATCAAATATTTTGATGTTTTCAGGCCATAACTTTTGAACCAGAAACACTAGAAAGCTAATCAAGGGCTGTAAAGACTCAAATTATAGCTTAACTTCCAACAAAAACTTGCGTCAAAAAAATTCCCATCGGTTGGTGCCAAGGGACAGGTAACCTGAGCCAAAATCGCCTAAAACATACCCAGTTATGACGTCACCCACAAAAAAAAATATATTCACAACTTCCCAATTTATAAAAATCCCAACTAGATGGGGATGCTGCGTAGCCTAGTTTCTAATAAAAACTTCAGCAAAATACTACCATCTAACGGTTTGCACCTAGGGTCAGGTAAATTGAGCCAAGGTGGCCTAAAAGTTCTTGACTTATGACGTCACTCATAAAAAATCCGCTTCCCCAACCAAAAAAATTTTTTTCGAGTGCAAGCTACAAGACTTGCCACATCTTTTGACCAGGTCAGACAAATTCCCTCACAAAGCCACGTGAGTTTCAGTGGTGTTTTTGCGAAAATCCCTGAAAGCGGCTGGACGCCAAAGTGTTAAGGTGTTTCAGGGACCCGATTCGGGTTCCTAGAATTTAAAATCATGTCCCTAGAATCAGAGAAAATTATTATCGGGTTCCTAGCATCAGAGAAATCGGGTCTCTAGAATCAGAGAAATCAGGTCCCTATCAGCCACCTAACATTTTCCTTTAAAAAAAACTGCTTTAGATCATAACTTCTAAACTCGAAATCCCAGCAGGTCATCCAAAGTATCAAAAGACTCAGATTGTAGTCTATTTTCCAATGAAAACTTCAGCAAAATGCTACTATCTAATGATTTGGGCCCAGGGCTAGGTGAAGTGGCCAAGGTGGCCTAAAAGTCCTCCACTTATGACGTCACTCACAAAAAATCCGCTTCCCCAACCAAAAATTTTTTTTCATTGCAAACTACAAGATGTGCTAAGTCTTTTGAGCCTTTGAACAGCTCTTTACCACATTCAACACCAGAGTTACACTCTCGCAAAGCCACGTGCAATCCGTGTTTTTGGCATGAAATACTCGAAACTTACCAGACGCGAAACTATTAAAAGTAAAACCAACACAGTGCCGAAGGTGTTGAAGATACAGCATTAACTACACCCTTCTTTACACTTCTTCAAAGAAGTTGTAGTCAACGTTGTTCTTGGGATATTGAAATCTCTTGCAAGTTTTGCCCTATTTGCACCATTTTTGCTATTGAACTACACTACGGGTTTCCAAACTTGACCGGTGGGCCAAATGCGGCCCACGAAGCCATTTCATCCAGCCCGCGAAGCCATTTTGTCAAGATGATGAAAAAAATTACCAAAATTTTACGTAAGACATCTGGCCCACGATATGTTCTGTAATAGCTTATGCGGCCCTGTGACAAAAAAGTTTGGAGACCCCTGAACGACACAAGGTCATACTTTTTCCATAATGGGATGCTGGTTCTTCGTTTGACAATTTACGCACTGTTCCACCAAGACTATCAATCAAACTGACTACAGTCACAACAATTCCTAATACGTACAATAGAACTCATACTAGGATTTGCCTCCATTGCTGCTGATGGCGCAGTCAAACAGGTTTGTCACAGCTAGACGATTAGCCGCTTTACCCAAATGCATTCCTATTCCATCATAAAATATTTGTGCGGTGGCTCCACACATTGAATTATAAATAAAAACTTGCAACTGTCATTATAAACCAACAAAATATTCTGCTGAAACTGAAAAAAGCATCGCTATAGGCGAAATGATGATAATGCTGCAGTAATTATTGCCAAACTTGAATGTACGTAAAAGGAATTCTACAAGGACCAACAAAAAGCATCATTATAGCTGAAGTCGTATCACACAAATTCTACTGTACAAGTTAAGAAATTAGTTACATTAATACTTTTTGCACAAAAACAGCTGGATCACACGTGGCTTTGTGCAGGAATTTCTCCAGTCCGGTAAAAATTTTTTCGAGTGCAGACTAGAAGACTGGCCAATCCGTTTGAGCCCTTGAAAAGCTCTCTAGCGCAATCGGCGGAGGATCTATGGCATTGGTGAAGCAACCAAAAACTGCTGGCTTTAGGTCAAAATCTAGGTACGATATATTCGTAGGCCAGCTCTCAAAGTGTTAATATTATATTCTTGAAATTACATGTGGCTAACTGTGTTCAAAATCTGCAAATGATGCTCAATTAAAACTAAGATTATTAAGCCACAAACTGCATTTTTAATTAAATATCACGTGCGTCCTGTATTTTTTTCAGTCTTTACCAGAATTTTTTTGAAATGACCAAAAACACTGCAGTCAATTTGGTCATAATGATTTTTGCATTCATACAAAATATATCTGAAAACAAAACAATGACAGGTGTTTAGCTATTTCAAATAAAGGACTGAAATGTCTCAGTGAAAAAAAAGGGTGCTTCCACAATGAAAAAAAGTTTAATATTAATGAAAATTACTGATTTGAGATTAATTCACTATAAATAACAACAATGTGCAATCGGTATACTTACCATGTTGTATCAAATGTTGAAGGATAATTATAATGCAATGAGGTTAAACCACAAACTATAATAAAAGCAACCTGAAACACAAAAATAAGCAATGCATTTCAAGATCATGAATAAAGACAAACAAACTAAATACCTGAGTTTTTAAGCAGCAAAAAGTAACTCAATAGCTATGTTCAACTTTCAGCTGACATGATTTAGTTCAGGCCTTCTATAACTTTTTTGTTCTGCACCTCATTTTGAAATTGGTTTTTCTATGCGACCCCATTAGCAGATAGCCTTGAGCCCTAGATATTAATGATACGTGTTAATGTCCCATTACAAATCTACAAATCAAAGGGCAATTTTATCCATGGTGATATCATAAAAATGCACACAATCCATGAAAAGAACTGTGCAGTAACAAAACTAACATGTGATGGAAACAGTACAAAAAAATTAACAAAAAACAATCCAGTGTGCAGAAGTTACCAAGCACAACTAATGGAAGCACTTGATTTTACACAGATCATCCATTCATAGATTGATGCAAGACAATGCAGGATGAAGGACATTCTCAGCATTTTTCAAAAAGGATCAGTTTTTGTACTTGATGACTATCAATTTTGAGAATGTCGCTTCACACAAATATGTTGCGCAAAAGTCTAAGAGTTTATGAGTGGCTAGATCAGAAACGACTGGGCATTCATTTCTTGTTCTTATCCAAAAATGACATAAACTCTGTTTTGAAAATTCCAGTTGCAAACATGTGTCAATTATTACTCCACAAATTCATTCTGGACATGGCAGGCGTGTGGCCTCCTAAAATTTCAGTTGTGTATCATAGGCATAACCATGGTGGAAGTGAGGGGGCCATGCCCCCTAAATTTTTAGCATATCTTGTTTTATCGTGCGGTGACCCAAACCAAATACTATTGCTCACTTAAAGTCAAAATATTTGGCCTCTCCGAAATTTTGGCCTGGCTTCACTACTGTTCTGTATAGTTTATGGATCCAACTTTCCTGAATCAAAGTCCAAACTACTTCTGAAACTGTGCGTGAAGCTTTTAAGTTTAGTCTACATCTACTCAGTGTGCTCTCAAAGCTAGAGTTCCATGCACAAGCATGGTTTAGTGTCAGAATGAATGCAAAAAGGTCAATATTAGTCAGTACATTAGAACAATCATGACATTCGGTATTGCCCTTAATATGCAGTAGAAATAGATTCACTCCAAGCTTACTTTTACTTTCTTTTCTAAAGTTTACAAAATCTTGTATATCTGATTTGTTAAGACAATTTTTTTACAATCCCAAAATTACATTTTGTGACCTCATTTGGGGTCGCGACCCAGTTTCAGAAGCCCTGGTTTAGTTACATATAAACCCAACAACCAAAATGCCATTCTTACTATTACTACACATAAAGTTTAAAAGATCCATGTAAGTAAATCTCAGATGTGCTATAGTAACTGACACCATTAACAATGCTAGTTGATGCTGTCATACCACTATAAATGTCAGGTTTGTTGCTGGCCTTCAACTCACCTCACAGAAACTGCTTTTGAGCTTTGTTTGCATGGATGTGAAAGCGTTATGGTAAACTGGACAAAGTTTCATTTTGGCTGTGTTTACACTTTTTCCATCCAGCTCAGTTGCTTGCAGAACTGGTGCACCGAGCGAAACTGGTTGTGACCACGCCAGTTATAAATAATACCTTGCAATGGAAGCCCATATTAACGCTTCGATTATTCAATCCATTTATATATGTAATAATGTAGATGTAAGAAATTTCAGGAGAAAAAAGATTATAGCTCAAGGGTCGGCAACCTGTAGCACTCGAGCTGGATCTGGCTCACCAAGCAAATCATCCAGTCTGAAACCCTTTCAACATTACTTGGTGTGACATTAAAATAGGCCTAACTTAGTTAATCCTGTCATAATCTAGCAAGTGCAAACAGAAGACAAAACTTAGGGCTATTAAAGCGGGAGCCCAGAGGGTCTAAGTTAGCTGGAAAGGTAACCAGTTTCTACTGGTATCACATTATCTAGTATGGTTTCCTGTGCAAGGAACTAGTGGTCTGCCGTGTCACAGCTGGTGGGTGTGGTCGTGGGGGGTGTTTAACTGCACCCCAAAATTGAGCTAGATCAGCTGGAAAGGTAACCACTTATAACCTGTTGCAAGATGTCCTGCATAATCCCACGATTAACATATGACCAATGCCAGGAATTTTAGGTGTTGGGGCACCCCAGCCAGATCCCCAAATGATCCCCACAAGATTGAAGTAGATCAGCTGGAAAGGGAACTACTTGAAATCTATTGCAAAATTAGCTTAGGACCCCGAACAAAAGTTTGAACCCTTAAAAATACAAATGGAAGCACAAGAACACAATGCTTTTTCCACCGATCCGTTTTCTGTTCTGTCATTTTTTTCAACCTGTTTCTGAAATTGCGTTATTGCGATACGGTCACAGTTTGCAGAAAAAAAATGGAGCAAGGCAGTAGCCTATAACATTTATTTACCAAGCTCTACACTTGGTGAATAAATCTCTGTGGCCAGAAACAACAACATTGCCTGATCATTTTTCTTTCGTTTGTGACATAATAAACGCATTTAAGGACAATCCGAATCTTTTGATACTTTGGATGACCTGCTGGGGTTTCGGGTTCAAAAGTTGTGATGCAAGTTAGTAAAAATATTTGACTAATTAGCTAATTAGTTAATTAATTAATTTGTTTATTTTAGATCATAACTTTTGAACCAGAAACGCTAGAAAGTTGATCAAAGGTTCAAAAGACTTGGACTCAAGCCTAGTTTTCAATGAAAACTTTAGCGAAACACTTTGGCCTAGCGGTTGGGCCCTAGGCCAGGCAAAATGAGCCAAAATGACCTTAAAATTACTTCACTTATGAAGTCACTCACAAAAATCGGCACCCCCAACCAAAAAATTTTTTTGAGTGCAATCTACTAGACTGGCCGATTCGTTTGAGCTCTTGAACAGCTCTCTAGTGCAATCGGTGGAGGATCTAGGGCGAACTGCTGTTTTTTAGGCCGAAATCCAAGTACGAATATATCGTAGGCCGGCTCTATAAGTGTTAAAGAAGGCAGAGACTTCTTATGAAAACACAAGATATAAAAGCAATTAAAGTTTTATCAATCATCACAACTGTTGCTGTACTAGAACAAACACAGCACAAACAACTTATATTAAAACAAACTCTTTGATTAAATTAAAAATTGCTACTTGTTTGGTGGCCACCCTGTACACAATAATTATAAAAATCAAAAAAATCTGATTTAAATTAAAAAAATCCGATTTAAATCAAAAAAATCTGATTTTTTGATTTTTTCAAAAAAATGATGATTTTTATCAACCCTCATTTTGGCTAATAATTTATTTGAATAAAATTCTTAAAATTTACTACCATCCCTTGTGTTTGATTTATCAGGCTTGGGGGCAAAAACAATATGTCGGCAGTGAAAACAGGGGATGGAATTAAAAAGTCTGAGGAACACTGATTTAGATCATTTGATTCTTGGCTGCAAAATGATTCCTTATGATTCATAGTTAAAAACTTCAAGTAATATTTCAGGCCTGGTTGAAAACCAGCAAGCAATATATTTCAGTTTTGATTGTTATTTACAGGATCATTACTTTAAATGCACACAAACCTAAGCACAGAGCCAGACCTGAAACACAGTTATAGCAGGTCAATTTTAAGATAAATTCACAGTTGTGATTGGTTGTAAATTAAATGAAACACTATAACAATTACAGCAATTCATTAAGCAGTAAATCATATTCAGACATATTCATTAATACAGTCAGTAGCGATTCTAAAATGAATAAAGTGGGTGTACCCAGACTGAAATGTCCAAAATGTCCCCATGACTAAAACAGCCAGACCGAAATGTCCCATGACCGAAATGGCTCAGACCAAAAAGTTCTGTTCAGCTCTGACTTTACACATGTAAAACAAAACACCATTTCCCATACACAATTGTGCTGATACCGGATCATGAATGAAACCATCTGCACAAAAGTGAAAACAATTCACATGAAAGCGTAATGGTTCCAATGACGAATGCTATCCTGGCACAGAGACAAGCAGGCTCTTGATAGCCAACTATTTTTTGTCAAACTATTCTTATTACAAAGCAAGTTTTTTTTAAATAAATCATATGCCAACAGATTAGTGACAATGACTAATCCATTCTGTGGTAGCTTACAAATGCATTGTGGTGATGTAACAATAACAACATTATGCAACTATTATCACAAGTGTGATTACCATGTGCAGCATGGGTGGGGTGAGGACCTTTCAATGCACATATGCAGTTAACAACAGCGAGGTTTCAGCATCAGTCAACCAGTGGCACCTAAACTAGCAAAGCTGCACCACAAATAGGTATGTATGTATTGGCGTTTTGGGCGTGTACCTGACAGCAAGATGTAACAGCAGGCATTAATCTTGTTCAGCAGATGTTCTTAACAAAGTCATTCATTTCAATATTCACACTAAATTTTTCTCTGACTGATCCTCAAAAGCTGATTTTTAAACACTGCATTACATTATGACAGTGATTCCCAATGGGGTCCAGGCGATCCACCTATCCACAGAGAGTTCCATAAATCTTTGATAAAACATTCACTGACCTATGTGCAAGTTTTGCCTAGTTGTTCATGAGGTGTCACCATAGCAAAGTAGCCCATGAATACTTTTAAAAAATATGGTCCATGGGTCAAAAAGATCGAGAACCACTGATTTGTGACTACCTTGTCATAAGCGAAACATGTACCACCTCAAATAAACCAAAAGAAACAATTAGACAAATAGACAATGAGCAATACGATTCTCACACAAATCCCTGCACCATCTAGGTTGGAATTTCATATCAACATAAACTAGGTGTAGCTTAATCCTATCATGTCGACTTTCGAATTCATCAACAAAGCCATCTAGACCTATTTTCAGCTTGTACCCTTTCAATTGAAAGTAGAGCACTGCTACTCAATATTCTGCTTATCATGGAATTTCTGAAAAATGTTTTCACTAATTTCATTTTTGAAAAAATTATCTTGCATGAAGCGCTGGTGACCAGAACAGTTACACGTATTAGTAACAACTTGTATAACAATCAAACGCAACTTTGTTAAGAGCTATAAATGAAATAAATCTTTCATGCAATGTAGGCAGCTGCAACTCTTTCCGATGTAAATTCTTTCCCAAACAAAAGTGTTTCATGCTTTATTAATATCATTTTCATTGAATATGCATTTGCAATTTTTTCAAGTGTTCTTCTGGTAATGTTTGACCTCCACGTCAAAGAGCTCAAATGCCAGAAAGAATTGCTCCTGAACCATTAACATATGTCATTACAAATTTTTATGTGGTTGCAGGAAACATGTAGGCAGACTTAAAAGTGAAGTCACGACCAGTTGCGTAAGATGCTGCGAAGTCATAGTCATACAAGACATGTACAATAGACCCTACAAGACACCCACAAGGAAGGCAGCGGAACACACGCCTACAGCCAGGATAAATCTAGGCAGTGGCTATAGATACGCCTGTGGATCTTGAAATTTGAAAACTTATTCATACGCCACCTGTGACGTAACAGTAACACACAACGAGAGAGAGTGCATTAGGCTTGGTAGAAACGAAGTAAACATAAATAAAACATAAACCTTAAACCTAACCCTAACCGTAGCCCTAACCTAACCCTTAGCTTATCCTAACCCTAACCTAAGGCAAACCCAACCCTAACCTAATGCTAACTTAACACCTAACCCGTAAATAAAGATAACAGGTAAGCCGGAAAAAATAAACAAAAAACAATAAAGTTGGCAAGGTGAGAGTCGAACCGAAAACCATTGGCATAGCAGCCAAAACGCATAACCGCTGCACCACGATACCCACGCTGTTTGATTGACAACGTGACCGTTTTCAATTTGAATTGCGTCAGGCCAGGCGTATGCGTAGTCACTTCCATCAATCAACTTACACCAATTCTTAATGCTTTTGCAAACATTTTCCTACTCAGGCTACTGGTACAAGCAACAATCTGCTGACAATAATATAATGCAGTTCTATCTCACATTGAAATGCACGATAGATCAATCTTCCCATTTATAACGACTGCTTCTTATCTTCTAACCGAACCTTTCACCACCAAAACCGCGGTCTGACTAAATTTCGCGCAGGATCAGGGCTCTCACAAACACAACTCCAAAAATCCTTAGAACAGTACCAAAAATCCCTAAAATCCNTAAATCTGTGGTGGTGGAGCATAAAATCGGAGTGCGAATGATAAATGTTAAAAATAGAACCAAATATGATTTGCAAAATAAACTGAAATAGTTAATTTCACACATTTTCATACTTTTCCGAAATCCCTAAATCCGTAAAATCCCTAAAAGGACTCAAAAGTTCTAATCTAGGAACAAAATCCCTAAAAGTGAGAGCACTGCGCAGGATCCCAGCAACCACTGATGTGTGTCGTCATAAACAACTCCACCAGGTGTCAAGCGAAATTTCTGACTTGCGAAATTTCTGTCTTCACACCATGTATGGGTAATATTGTGCATACGAAATACACTGATTAAACTGATCATTAGGGCTTAGGAATTTGTGTTTAGGTAAGTGTGTCGGGTTAGGGTTTCGGTTAGGGCGAGAAAAAGAAATATAATTGAGGTCAACAACCAAGTCCAAAAATTTTCAATGGTTAAAGTTATTCCTGTGCTGTAGCTTGCTGCGTGCCCCTGACATCCAACCAAAAAGATTCAATTTGACCAACACACATCAAAACAGTAATCAGGGGTCAGCCAAAAATCTGGGGGGCCATGGCCCGCCCAGGCCCACCCTTAAAACCGCCAATGAAGGTCATCTTAAGCTTGTGAAATGAGGAATTAAATGTGGCGACGTGATTATGCCACATATAGGCCTAACAATAAATTCGTAGTAGCTAAATTCAGATATAAAAAACATGCAATCAAACTTGTTAAACTACATTGGGCACCATTTTCCAACTTATCGGGCGCCATGTTGGGCACCATTCTCTAACTCAAAGCTTCTCAAACTTTTTTGCACTGCGACCCATTAAAATAAAGTTATTTTCTAGGCGACCCTTGGTGGATAGTCTAGATGTCATTGATACATGCAAACGTCCCATCAGTTTACAAAAACATTTATATCAGGTTTGTCAAACCAATTTGTTTCGCGACCCCAAAATTATATGGTATGGTTTATTGTTTCATATGACTCAGCCAACAAGCAGAAGCATCATAAAACCCATCGCATGCAGTAAACCAACCATTAGCAAACATTAAAGCAATGGAAACACAATGGCACAATAGTTGATCAGTGTAAACAAAGAGGGCACTGTGTCATCTAGGATTGGCGAAAGACCGTGGCGGTCATCTAGTCAACCAACCCCGTTTCTAATTTTTTGACAAGGGTTGAGAAACAACAGTTGGACATCAAATAAGCATAATGAAAAGAAAAACGAAAACAAAA
>JGI24159J19872_10009847_pt1 | contig 12527 bp, 8 predicted proteins | sample Ectturendosymbi4_FD_19872 | JGI IMG/M metagenome (IMG submission 19872)
TGGAGGCCGGAGCCCAAGGCCTGTGGAGGCCGGAGCCCAAGGCCTGTGGAGGCCGGAGCCCAAGGCCTGTGGAGGCCGGAGCCCAAGGCCTGTGGAGCCGGAGCCCAAGCGTTTTTGGATGATTGGAGCCGGAGCCAAAAAGGTTTATATCGTGGAGCCGGAGCCTGAAATTTGGGTTCCGGATTCCCTGCCCTACTTCGTGCGGCGAGCGAATTGTGCAAATAAGACAATTGCTTTCAATGCACCAAATCATTTTGGATCCGAGTCTGGAGCCAAAACTTTTAGATGTCTGATGCCGGAGCCTGAAATCTGATTTCCGACTCTTTAGCTCTGTCTCTCTAACCAGTGGCTGGGTCGTGCCGAGGCGATCCAAACCTGGGTTGTATATTTTCAAGATTAACACTGATTGTCTGTCTATAGCGTAGGTATGTGAGAAAAGAGTAGATTGCTGGCAGTGAAGACAATCTTAGCTACTTCCTGCCAAAAATCATCCATACAATCATTATTTGCGCTGTTAGAGGTTTGGGTCGCCAGGTGTTCACCAAACTCAGATTTTGTTCGCACTCAAAGCAGTTCGGGAACCGATGTCCTTTAATGTTGTGTTCCGACTGTCACGATCTGTGATGTTTCGAATACTCCAAACAAAGCAGGAGTTGGTACAGATGGGAAAGTCTGTTTAACAAGGTTTTTTTATAAGGCGTTTTAGGGATCTGATTCGGCTTCCTAGAATTGAAAATCGGGTCCCTAGAATCAGAGAAAATTACCATCGGGTCCCTAGAATCAGATAAATCGGGTTCCTGCAGGTCCATACCGGGTACCTAACATTTTCCTTAAAAAAAACCTGGTTTAACGTATAATTGGTGCGCATCTGAATCAACATATTGTCGTTCATATCCAAGCTGAAGATCCCTAAGCGGCGCTCACACTACAGTCAATTTTACACGCGACTTACAATGACTATTCATAATTTTTTCAAAACTTTAGAGCACTTTCACAACAGATTGAACTAGAATCGTTAAAAGTCGAAAACACACAATTACCTTAAAGTATTTATGCGAACTCCAGCCCTGTCAATCTAAACACCCGTCCACCGTTCAACATTAAGGTTGCCTGTCACAGTGGAATGAATATTTAGTGAACAACAAGAATTCAGCCTACGTTCGGTCATGGCCGATCGGAGATAATTTTCAATGCGATGAAGTGCACTAAAGGTACGCTCTGCCTCACAGATAGTACAGGGCAATGCGAAACAGTGTACAAGCGCAGCAAACACGTTAAGCTCGGAAGTAAAGTGGTTAAGTTCAGTTTTCCGCAAACAGTTTCAAAATGGTGTTTGGAGTGGGACTGCTTAAATCTTTTCCTGCCAAAAATTGCTGAATTTTGCAGTGCAACTTTTCCTCGTTTACATCGTCTTTGTAAAAGTTGCATGCAGCGCAGATGGTTCGTCATCTGCAGTACAACTTGGAACTGATTCAAGATGCCTTATGATTTTTAAGTGTTCTATTGCACATCTATACGCAACTGTTTCAATAAATTTCAGAATAATGTTTTAGTACTTGTTAGCAACGAACTGCTCAATGAAAAAATGAAAAATTAGCGTCTTTGGGTACATCACCAAAAAAGTTCAAGAAGCGCTGTCGTAGATGACACTCACACTCAGTTCATTTATCGATACTGATGCTGTAAATTCTTCAAATTTTTTACGCATCACTCATGCTGTAGTAGCCTGTGAATAGATCATTTGCTTATGGAAATGAATTTGTCGCGTTTAATCAACAGATTGTCTTCTGTGTCATGATGACCGGCTGGAAGACAGACGCATCGCATACGTATATTACTTGACTCCGGGCTGGTCCCAAGAGGACGGTGGCTCGCTCGATCTGTTTAGCTCAGTTGCGGTCGGCAAGGATTGCTCGGGTATTTAAGTGAAACGTCATCAACAAACTGTGTGAATTCTGTCGTGTCCATTATCTGCTCGATCGAGGCTGCGCTAGAAGTTAAAACTGCTCAAAATACTTTTCTTAAACGTTGTTTTCCGTCAGGCGTGAAGTCATCTGTGGATGAGATATGTAATGCATTAATTAAAACATCTCAAACGTAGACGTTGCGCTGTTCTACCTGGCCCTAGTGGCCCATACGACGACAGGGGTGTGTGGTGTTGAAAGCACGCCTGGCAGCAAGGGTTGATTGATTTAAATCAAGCAGTAAAAATTGAAAAAAATCAATCAAAAAATCATATGCAGTTTTGAAGCTTGGTGTGATTTCTACGGAACATTTAATTAGCATTCTAATAGGTGTGTTAGCGAATTTGATAAACTGATGGTTTGAGTATTGTCATTTCAGCAGATGTTTCATTTTGTATACCGGTGCTAGTGTTATGAAGTGATTTGTCTTAAAGGATATTGCATAAGGGTAAGGCCACAGAAAGTTCGAATGAAAATTGCGCTGTTTCTAGCTGTATTCGAAAAAACAAAGCAAAAATTACAGCAAAACAAACTCTTTAAAATCCGTCGCCTACACATTAAATTGAAAAGATCATAAAAATAAAATACGATTAACATAAAAAAATTTCGATATTTTGATTTTAAAAAATTATGATTTTACCAACCCTGCCGGCAGCAATGGTGGAAAAGTGTTTTTTCAGCTTTTCGTTTTGTTCGGCGTGGCTTCGGCTTCGGTCCAAATAAAAGACTGAAATTTTTCTGTCAGCTCGATGCACGGCGCTGTCAGGACCAGCAACAGCACTTTGGAAATAATGCTATCGTGCCAGCAATTCCCAGACAAGAATACTTCGGTTTCTTCAAAGATTTAAAAAATAATATTTCCTTCCCTCAGGTTTTCGCGATCCAGGCGAAGTCGTGACGTCACTCGTCCCGCGAATGAACTCGTTCGTGTTTTTTGAAGTTTCGTCGAAATCTTTCCATCAAGTGAGCGAATGACGTGACGCTGGCGATAAGTGACGTGTGCCTTGTTAACTGAACGCTGACGTCACAGCGGCGCTGGTTCGCTGTCATTGTCCGTTTGCCGGCAAGACAATGCCACTCGACGGGATTGAACGCCACCTTCGAAGTAAAAGTTGAGGAGAGACGTTTTTCTCGCATTTTCGCTTTGAAGTAGAATCATTCATCGAACACGCCTTAACCAGTGGATCGCGGTCTACTTGTGGACTGGGGCCTGGACCCAAGTTGGGCGCGAGGGGCGCAGGAAAAAATGAGAAAACACTTTTTCCTGCCGTGGCTGCCATCGTCTATTTGCTTTATGATGGGTTTAGTCTTTTATACAGATGTCCAGGCATGTCGTTTGCTGAATGCTAAGCAGTATTTATTTTGAGCAAGAATTGCTTGTGGCCTTCTATAGATTAGGCGTCATTTTGAGCCACTGTCTCCAAACAGTCGAGCGGTTGTGGATTTGTAATAAATCGGACATTTCCTGATAATTTTTTCACGGACCCTCGTCACATAGGTTGGGGTGTGTTTCAGAGAGGGAGGGTTTGTGATTTTGTGTCTAGTGGTTACGTGGCAACTAGAAAAAGTGCTGCCAGGCTGGTAACTGCAGCGTGGAAAGGATGTGCGTAGTTTTTACGATATTGACTATGGATTGATAGACACCGGGAGGTTGGCTGCTTGAAACGCNGATCTTGGCTCAGAAAAGGTTGGACCCTCCTGTGGCTTGGAGGGCTTTTCCACAGAAAAACAGCATAAAGCAAGTTGGNCTTCTNNCAGTAAAATAAAAATAACACTCGTTTTTGTGATAATCCCTACTGGTCCGTGTGAAAGACGCTGTAGCATGTTTAGTTGCAAAGACGACTTGCTGCTGTTCTTTCCACGCAACGCTGAAGCTTTTTTCGTATTTTTGAGGTTTCAGAAGTGTTGTCACGAAACAAAGTGCGATTGTCTTTAACCGGCTGGTTTCACGGTCCGGTTCTTCCCAACCCAACAAGACCACGTGAGCCTAAAGCACCAATGAAAAGCTTTGTGCCGTCAACGTCAGTAAGTGCTAACAAACGTACGTGCAGTTTGCTACACTTCCCAGTGGCTCTTAACCGGGAGGTGCGCCTTCCCCGGGGGCGTCAATAAATTTCCAGGGGGGTACAAGACCTTACGCGTCCTACAACGTAGAAGTTTGATCAATNAANACATTTGTTTTTACCACTTCTTTAATGTCAGGGGGGAGGCTTGAAACAAAGGACAATTATTNAGGGGAGCGTGGTAGAGAAAAGGTTTAAGAACCACTACTTTAAAGAGGTAACAGGGTGAATCATACTTNGCGTGGAACAATAACCGTTGTCTGAAACGCGTTTTTGTGGCAACTCGCTGACGCTGTAAGCAATCAAACTTTAGGTCGTTGGTTTCGAATTGTCCCTTCTTACTCTTCAGTCGCATTTTTCAAAAATTCCCCGCTACTCTACAGCATTGCCGTCTTTGTTTCGCTGGTGATAGACCTCCACCACCATCAACGTTCATGTGCATTTACGGTTTCATTATTTAACTTTCATTCGTAATTAAATGGCAAAAACTTTATAATCCCAGGACAATTCAATCCTCGAAGATTGGATCAACCCGACGTATTTGTCGCTCGCGACGCAAGGCGGCGTGCAAGAGCAGTTCATCGAAGATTCCGAGATCCAGTTGAATGACTTTTTGCTGGTACGTATAAAAGCCCCGTTGGGTGAATCCCCCACACCAGTTTATCAATGGGCAACATTTTCAGGCGGACAAATACGAGAGTGTATTCGCAGCGCTGACCCTGCTCTTCAGCCGCGATCAGACTTGGGAATCGTGCGGTCCCCCCAATCGCAGGCGTTACCGAAAGTTGCGTGGTCTCGAAGCGAGCCGTGCTGACGTCAGCGGCGGTGACGTGAGAGTCGGCGAAGCGCTGACTTTGCTGCGGAAGTGTGTCGACGTGTTTCACTCCGAAGAAATGTTCTTGTATCTTTCAAATCTGACTGGTGAGTCCCGCCTTTTTTGGGGGGGCTGTCCGTATCTTCAGACAAAAGATCTCAGTCAGGGATGGGCGATAAATTTTTCTCGGGGACCACTTTGAGAAGGCCTCTTATAGAGGAGGGCTATACCTTCTGCTCAGGGTCGTAACAAGGTTAGATTGCACCCGTGGCAAGATGCAAGTTTGGCGCCCCCATGTTCCAAAATAAGGTCTTTCGGAAGCAAATGTACTGAAGACAGTACTTGTGACATTGTTGGGACTTTTCGGCGGCCGGGGAATTGTGTCCCCCTTACACCCCTCGTTACGCCCCTGCTTCTACTGTAATAGAAATAGCAGTAAGTCCTGGTTCAAGTTAGCCTCAACACTAACGTTCACTGTGATAAATTGGAAGATATTTCAAATTTGAAGATTTTCCTGATTGCCCCCGCCGACCACGTGTGGCCCGTGGGCCGCTATTTGCCCACCTTTGATCTCAGTCAGTTGAGGCAAAACTTTTTGCTGTCGATGATATTTTTCGACTTGACGCTAACATCAGCGCGTATTTGTTTGCGTGCGCGAAAGGTCTGTCGTTCCATCCGATGGCGGCAAACTCTGACGACAGCGGCGATGACGACGACGACGCAGCTGATGACACGATTCCGACAAAGCGACGACGTCACCAAACCGACACATCNGGCTTAGATTCTAGTTGCAGGTTGGTCGGCAGGTTGGGCTGGTATTTGTTCTTCAAACAGCCCAGCAAAAAATGAAAGTCGTCTTTGACTTAACACTTGTGCGTAGCATATAAAAGTACGCTTTCCCGTAGCCACAACTCAAGAAAGCTCAAAGTGCTTAAAAAGAGGAAAACTGTCTTTGACTTGCAGCTCGTGTGCGTGACGTATATGGGCGTTTTCTTGTAGCCCGTAGGCCTGCACAATTCAGAAAGCTCGAAGTGCCATATTCATCAACGTAAATTTTCCGCGNGCCGCAAAACCCTACTCGANTTTATTTNGTTGCAATTTGGAAGAAAATCTGGAACGACAATCTGTAGAACAGGTTTTGCAGCGTTTTGTCCAATGGATAAAGCTCTCGCGGGTCGCAATAAAAACTCAAGAGGGGCCGAAGGCGAGCCATATGTTATGCAGGCCTGCCTTAGCCCGTTTTGCAAAGCCTTTTCCTCAATGCTTCTCATTTTTCGTAATATGTTTGTTCCATCACAAAACCTTTTTGTTTCCTAAAACTTCACAGTGAAACGAAGTTTGTTTGAAATTTTTAATCATGGCGACGACACCAGACCTGTGTTTGACACCAGCCGAAGACCTGACCGCAAACGCTCGCAGTGCGAATCCATCAAACTATTTCTAATTAACTAAATTCCTGGACAACAGCTGCCATTTCTCAGCATAAAAAATTTTTAACCATCCCTTGGGTCTCCAAGAAATATTGAAAAACAAGTCAGTGTTCTTTTCCATGATACTGTGAAAGGTCGGCGGGCTGTACCTGTGCTTTGCTGCAACATGATTTGTTTTTCAGATGTCAGATTCGTCGGTGGTGTCATGGCGATTACACATTGCTAAGCGACGCAGATTCCGAGAGGAGTGAATTCGCGCTCGACCTCAATTTGTTTTTTTGCGAAAAAGGTTAGTTTTGCGTTTTATTTTCATGACAATTCCTGCAAAAAAACACAGTAGCTCGCGCCTTGCCCCAAAATTAAACCCCTTTCTCCTATAATAAAACCCCAGAATTAAACCCTTAACCCCAGAATTAAATCCTTAACCCCAAATAAAAACCCAGAATTAAACCCCTTTCTCTATACAGTTGCCAGCAATGCTTCAGGTAAAAGCTTCATGAGAAACCTGCCAGTAAATACGTCCCGCGGTAGCTGAGTGTGATACCATCAAGTCACAAGTGAACTTCCCAATCCGCGTAACGGGTCTCTATGCCCGTATAAAATCGAGCAAGCCTATCTCTTGATTTCGTGAGGCGTGTGTTTTGCGCTGGCCCGATGTTGTTGTCGCTTTGCGGCTTCGGCCTGCTTGTCCGATTGGCACCTGGACAAAGAACCTGTAACCAGCGTTTCGTGGCTGTGTGAGCGGCGCAGTTTTTTCAAGTATATCATTTGTGTTTACCACCTCACGGCCTTGCAGCATGCTTGGTTCGATCGTGCCTTCCCTGTGAAAGTTGTTCAACCTGCAGAAAATATTTGTGTGTGTGACAGAGTTTCTACAAGAGGGGTCGATCACTTTAAAGAAATCTAAAGCCCAGCAAGGATAAAAGTAATTGAGTTGCCCAGTTATCAGCAGACCCCACTTCGCACTCCTACCCCAGGCAGTCCCAAGGAAAGGTGAGGCTGATGCGTTGGGTCCAGATTCAGCTTTGGCGGAAGAGGTCAGTTGGTTCCCTGTCTGACGTCACAACTCGGGGCCTGAATGGACCTGGGCATAATTTGGCTAAAGTGTGTTCCAGTCTCCCCAAAACTGCAGGACTATCCAATTGCAACCTCATCACTGATTGCAGACGTCATGTCAGGGCTTGTTTTCATTTAAAATCACACATTGCCGGGTGTCATGTCACGATGACGATTCGTATATTGCTGGGATCGTCAGATGACGTACCTTTTTCTCCTCTGCAAACGGCAGCTTACGAATGCAAATAACAGAAAATAAACAGGATAGTTACACTGACTTCTCTCCCTTTCCTCATGCCTTTCATAAACGCCAGCTGGCTTCACTGACAGAATAGATGTCATGCGAACTCGCAAATGCAACCACTGAGGCACACACACACATTAGCTGTAGGTGTTGCTGATTTTTATGCTGCGTTGTTGGGTCGAGTGTGCAATTTGTCCTCATGACGTTTATGTGTGGTGATTTCATCAAGTGATTAGTAAAGCGAAGGTTGTCATGACAGGCATTATTTGACGACGCCAGCAGTTGCATCATTACATGGGAAGAAAAAGAGGCGAATTGGGCCCTAGACCCACTTTACTTATGCCATTAATGTTGTTTTTTGCGCTGTGTTGGTCTTTGGCGATTCGCTGATTTTATTAAAAAGCAGTTTGGTTCATACTTTCGAGCTCTGTAAAACTTGTTTGAATTTCAAAGTAGAATTAAAAAATCCGATCTGTCGGAGTGCTCTCATCCACGCAAGAAGAACCGCTGGACTTCCAAACTACGTGACAAGTCGGAAAAACGAAAGGTTTAATAAATCAACCGCTTTGCTGTTAAAGGAGCAAAAATGATTGTGGTGCATTGTTCGAACGAATTTTCGTTCCTTTCCACTTTCCTGGAACGAACCAACATGCTGTGGTTTGCTGGGGTGAAGAGATCATTTTGTTATTCTCGGGAAATGTATCCTTTTCTATCGACTATCGGTGTTTTGTGGTTTTTCAGAATGGAAAGAAGAATACGGAGGGTACACGTCATATATCGCTACTGACGAAGAAGAAGAGGTTTGTTGGCTACGATTGACGCAATGTTGCTTGGGTGTAATACGATTTACGTGATGTTGCTTTGGTGTAATACGATTTACGTGATGTTGCTTTGGTGTAATACGATTTACGTGATGTTGCTTTGGTGTAATACGATTTACGTAATGTTGCTTTGGTGATACGGTACAATACGGTGTGCAACGGTGGTTGAGGTAATAAAGATGCGAATGGCAAGACTTGAAAAGGAAACTTTTGGGTATTTTTTTTGCAAAAGTCCGAAATCGTGTCGGGAGGTAAAGCAAAATGCTTCCTGGCCTGGTCTGCAGTGCAGTGACTGAAGCGCAGTTAAACGAAAGCATCATGTCTCATGTATTAACCCTTGTAGCGATTGTCGTGGTGCCTTCCCCCAGAAATCTAGATACAAGAGCCCGGGCCCGCTACTTTTCATTCTCCCCCCTGCCTTTTTCAGTCCCCCTCTCCGCTGGAGCCTGAAGTGTAATGTTTGTCACGAAAATGAGTAGCACTAAGGACACAATACTTGGTTGGTCGTACACACATAGGCCTGTGTTTCATCAAAGTAACTGTGTTCACGCCATAAAGCGCATACTTTCCCACCATCGCCACATCTGTATCTTAGTGTTCTTTCAAGTATTTGTGTGTCGCTGCGATGCATGCTTAAGTCTACGGCTTAGCGTGTGGGAGTGAGGACGTTATAATACATCCGTCTTAGTAAGATGAGCAGGGCGTCAATTGAAGTGCCAATGACGAAGTGCTCGCTGTTAAGAAAGCAAGCTAATATTTTAAACCACGCGTTATTCTCCCCGTTGTTTCAGGCAACGTAATCAACCAGTTGGTATGCGTGTGTTCGCAGCTTCTGACGATCTACCCAGCAAAGAACTGCTTGTCGCTTGTCTACCGTGACGTAGAAGCGTTACGGTTCGTCAAACACGTCAATCATACTGCGCCCTGTGCATTCTTCGACTTCTCGTTGGCTTATCACCAATAAATTATTATTATTTAAAAATTTCGTTCGGCGGTCGCGTGCAAGGACGTCGCAGCGCAGCGAACGAACACAACTGCCGATTGTCGACGTCACAAAGCTCAACGCTGCTGAGTCTGGCGATGTTTGGCGACCTTTCGTTCTGTAAAGAAGAGTTTGTAAGCGGCAGCGGAGTCGCTAGATCTGAAAACTGTTTAAGAGTTTACCTGAAATCGTTTGGACGCAGATTGCTTGCGCAAGTTCAGGTGCGGTCATCAAAAACGTCATTATTGGGAAAGGTCAAAGGTTGACGTTTGAGGACAAGCACGAAATCACGCCGTGTGAGCTTCAGCACAAACCGACGCAACGATGGCGTTTCAACAAATTTTCAGAGTCGTTTTCGCAAAAGTTTGCGCTAATAGATTTCAGTATCAATTCTAGAAATGCAGCAAATGCGCGAGGTGCCGATGTTTCCAGCAGGGGATTGCAGCAAGCGCACAGGTATGTCTTTGATATCAACGTTCAAGAAACTTTCCGGGATGAACTTGTGAATCCTGTAAAGCGGCTAAGCCGATGCTTTGCATGAAATATTTTCTGGTGCACCGTTGACCTTTCGGTGCGTGTTGCCCTTCCATTTCTTTCCAGTCGTGGGTAACAGCAGTCAATCACTCATTGCACATCCCGTGTGTGTTAACTCTTGTACCCTTTTTCGTTGTTCATTGATTTCCCCATTCAGCTTTGTCCTCCACTGGCTTGACCTTTTTCACCCCCGTGCAGCTGCAGACCTTGATCTTGGCAACCTCCTTCACAGTCTTTGGCATTGAAATTTGAAGGCGCTCCCCTAGAGTACATGTGCCAAACTTACGAACGCAATCGTGCTCAGTGGCGTGGCCAGCCAAAATTGTTTTGGGGGCCCAAAATATTTGATTTTCGATGAATAACACTATTTTGTTTGAGATACCGCCTCTCAAAGCACAAAATGACTATATATGCTAAAAATTTTGGGGAGCATGGACCCCCCCTGGATACGCTTATGATCCTGCTTATGCATTTAACCAACACTCTGTTTTGAATCGTAGTGCAGTGCAGTTCTGTATTTTTCAACCGGTTTTACAAAATCACCAATGTACGACCATGAGTAACAAATCGACCCATATAATTTGGGTATAATTCGCAAAATCTTTGGGCCTATATCGCATTCTAAAAGCACGAAAGGAAATCGCCATCTCTTGGGGTAGATCTTAATAGAAATCAATATTCTTTAAGAGGTTTTCAAATTGTGCCTGTTGTGTCAAAAACTTTTATTTGATGATAATGTCTTTATTTTGTTCATAATGTCTCTGCTCCACTCATGTGGCTTATTCGATCGAAGCTTAGCAACATGCCAATGTCGGTGGAGACTTCAACTGTGGGCGAAACACGATAACTGCATGGGTTCCTTTGCTGCGAAAGACTCATCACGTTATCACCATGGTCAGTAATTTTTATGGTCCAGGGAGAAGCGGCTGACGCCAGTCAGCATGGACTGTCTTTCGTTTCATAAGATTATATTTTCCGGCAAACAAAGCTTGTGTTTCATATAAGTTAAACAAAGCCACACAGAAAGAAAAGAACAAAATAAACAATGAAACGCGTAGAAGCCAGGGGCGTAACGTGGGGGAAAGGGGGACACAATTCCCCGGCCGCCGAATCACTGCGGGGGGTGCCGAAAAGTCCCAACAATGTCACAAGTATTGTCTTCAGTACAGTACAGTTGCTTCCGAAAGACCTCAGGCTCGAACATGGGGGCGCCAAACTTGCTTCTTGCCCCGGGCGCCATCCAACCTCGTTACGCCCCTGGTAGAAACCAACAAAACTGATTGAAAACAGCGCCGACAGCGATGTACCGCACACATTTCTACTATTCTTAAAACCTCCGGTTGACGACAACAAGATCCCCCAAATTTGAAATGCTGAAACAAACGTCACACCACATGATGCAATGCACAGGTTAGGATCAGTTAACAAGACCGACAGTGATGTCAAAGTTTTATTTATGCGTGTTGATAAGGCGCAACACAGAACCAACGTCAGTTCAATCGGTTGATGGAATTGATATCAAGGTCTCTAGTGCACTTACTGCTTGCAGTGAATACGGTCTTCTGCTGTTTGTGATATAATGGCATTATCATGCATGGAAATGCATTATTTGTTGCAATATTTTAAAACACGCAAATAAACGTATTACAAAACATATCCTTCTAGTCGGGCACACGTATGTGTAGGGGGCTGGGATAAAACCAAGGTTGCAGAGTCGAAGGTAAATCATCCGACACCGACCTTTCCAAAATTTCCGACTCCTTAACATGAAGGGAATAAAGTTTGGCTGTTAAAATCAATGGAAATAGTGGTGCACAGCAAGAAATCTATGTTTCAACAAAAGTTTCAAAAAAAATTGCACGATTTCAACAGGAATTCGCAATTTAGGAGTGTGATACAAAACATCCAATTGGAGATCTGGAGTTGGATTTTTTTGTCCGAGTGTTGTTAGGAATCCGACTCCACCCAAAAAACTACCACTCCGCAATCCTGGATAAAACGGATCTTGTCTCGACAAAGTAAAAAAATACCTGCCGGGGCCCTTTTGCTAAAGAAACGTTGATTGAACGTGGGGTACAGCATTCTCAAGTCTTCACGAAATAGGGTCTTGATGAAAATAATTCTGAAAAAATCGTTTTTAGCCGCTTGTTCATACATACATCTTAAGTTGCTATCGTAGGTTAGGATACCAACGTGTAACACATTGGTTTGTACGTCCATTTTGTATTATTAGGCGCAGGATTCGACTCTGATATGGGTCACATCAGTACTATTTTGGTTCTGTATGTTAATTACGCCGGCTTCAATGCCTGTTACGACATTCTGTTTTGTCTCTTTTTATCGACCTGCGTTCTGCAGAGTGTGTGTGTTCATACTATGGACTTCGTGTCTGCTCATAAACAAATGTATTAAATTAAAATCGCATTTTACTCTGAGAATGAGTGATCGAACTTTGCAGTGTCCGTTTGATCGATGGCGTGTCAAGCCACAAAGCTTTCGCATTTTACCTAAACTCGACCTTAGGAATTAGCGCCCTACTCCGCAGTAGTGCTGTAACAAGTGTTACGTGTTAGCTAACAATAGTGTTAAGAATGTGTCTGTAACCCTATGGTTCTGTCT
>JGI24159J19872_10009851_pt1 | contig 12525 bp, 4 predicted proteins | sample Ectturendosymbi4_FD_19872 | JGI IMG/M metagenome (IMG submission 19872)
ATTTTCCTTAAAAAACCCTGGTCCCAAGATTTCTCAAAATTTTGCTGAAGAATGAAATGTGGTCTGTATTGCCACGGCCGGGACGAAAACCGCACTGGGTACCATTCAGGTTTGATTCACTTATTTCGCGGCATCTTTTTTCAACGCAATTTGGCAACGTAAATGTTAATTATTTGAATAAATTAAAATAATAAAATCAATGCTAATTATTTGAAAATTTCCAAAAAGCATCGCGGGCCGCACAAAAGGTCCTCGCAGGCCACATGCGGCCCGCGGGCCGCGTGTTTGAGACCCCTGGTTTATAGACTTGATGCATTGTCAACTTCTTTTTGTCTTGCTCATGCAAAGAGTTTATCACCTTAATGGGCAAAATTTTGCAGAGTACACGTATTTTTGTGTACGATTGAAAGCCAGAAAACACTTAGAGTTAAAATGCCTTTTAACAGCACTTAATATGTTTGCTTAAGAAATGACACCAGCTTGCCCCTTGCTACAACCTGATGGAATCGCTTTGTGGCATTGAATAACACTGCAAATTGAAAGTTACTGAAGACATGTTCGTTCGTACAAGTAAACCTTTTTGTGTAACTTAACGAGTTGGTAACGGTCACAAAATTTCTTTTTGTTTTTACAAATTATTTGAAGTAGCAGGTTTTAGGGCCACAGTGACACTTTACTGGAATGATTAAAGTCAGCTCCGTTGTGCTGTGATGAGACTATTACGCCGAAATTACCAAGGCTTCGTATTTGAAACCTGTTTGCAATCACTTGGGAAACTCACATTTTGATTTTCAAACCAAGAACGCATAAGGTATGGAACTTCTACGTAGCATAACGCTGCTGTCAACTTTATTTTCAACTATCTATCACAATAAATGTTCTTTCAAATGCATTGTAAATTTTTTTGCAAAATTATCCGCTTTGCCTGATACTCCAAATTTTGTCTGACTTTCCAAGGCCCGTAGCCAGGTTCTAAGGTTTGGGGGGCAAAATACATTTCTAGGGGGAAAACACATTATTAGGGAGACAAGAATATTGTTTTTATTATTTGTTTAAAACAATTTTTTCCGGGCACAATTAAATTTGGCGGGCCCAAAAAAAAGTTGGGGGGAGCATTACCGCCGAATGCCCACGTGGCTACGGGTCTGCCCATTCCGAATGCTAGATGAAACAGTAGATCGAGTCTTGACGTTCTTCTCATCTCTGCGTAATTGTTCCCATTTTTGCATTTAAATAGAATTGAATGGTTTGACTAACGGTAAACCAGAAGCAGCAGCAACATGCCGTTTTCACAGTTTTGCAGGTGAAGGATTCGTAGTGGTACCCATGATATAGAAATACGCCGTAAAGATTAATTTATTTAATGATTATTTAGTATTCGATGATTATTATATTTGATGGTTATTTGATCTTCTCACCCAAATATTTAATGATTATTTGATCTTCTCATCTCTGCGTAATTGTTCCCGTTTTTGCTTTCAAACAGAATTGAATGGTTTGACTAACGGTAAACCAGAAGCAGCAGAAACATGCCGTTTTCACAGTTTTGCAGGTGAAGGATTCGTAGTGCTACCCATGATGTAGAAATACGCCATTTGAATCTTAAACTAAGACGACAGCGTTGTCTACAGGAAACTCCTGTCCCTTCTGAATGTTTTTCTGGCTACGCTTCTAAATGCTTTCCTAACTTCAGAAGCACTGTTGAAGTGGCACACTGATGGCCTAGATAACCTGAAAAGTAATGAATAATGTAATAAGCATTTTTTCATAACGTGTATGGGGAGCATACAACGGTTAACAAAAAAGTTAGAAGCAACGAACACTTTCTCAGACATGATAATTTCTTAATGTGTAAATCGTTTGGAATGTATGATTGTTTGAAAGCAAAAACTTATCTAAACCTATCAGTAGAGCACTACACAGAAAACCTTGCTGCTCATCAGTGACAAAGAACGAAAGTCATGACGCACTTCCGGGTTTTGCTGCAGCATTAAGGAATGTGTGTTTCAAAGTTGAAAACGTCTGTTAAATACAAACATTCTTTTAACTGTCTGCTTTGTTTTGCGTCGTTGGCCAAGTTTCTCTTTCAATCGCTCGAAAATAAACGACTGCACATCAATACCAATCACAATGGTGAAAAAAGAAAAAAAACTAAAGAAAGTAAAAAGGTAAAAGAAAAACTTACTGCTCGTCCCATGTCAACGCTCTCCACTGGTTCTTCATCAACCCACCGCTCGAAAATACTAAGCAAATATGAGCAAGAAGTTAAATAGGTCTTCATGCAAAAAATGCAACTGATTTTAAAGCTTTTTCATGCAAAGAAGCTTCGGTTAGCCTAGGTCCGCAGAGTTTTTAGTCAAAAAATACGTTTCTATGCATTTGTTATTGGGTTATCCCGATTTATACCCAACCATGACTTGAAATTCCAGGTTGTATGCAGTACAGCTTACACATAAACAACTGAAATGTGCTGAAAGAAAGATAGTGATGTAATGGTACAAGTACCATCACATGACAAACTGATGCGATAGTCACCACAAATAAATATCGAAGCTAGCTGAAAAGTGTATAATACCGGGTAGACCTAAGCAGCATAGAGTGATCATGGCATGTGCTCTCTATTGCTGCTCTATCGTAGAAGGCTTTCCCCGTGTAGCGCTTGCCGTTACGCAAAAGTGGTCACTTGTGGGCATGGAATTTTAAGTTGCATCTGAAGCTGGGAGAGATAACTATTCCAAAATAGTTAAACATCGTGTGTATTGATTCCAAAAAACGACTGTTTCCATCGTTGAAATAGCATCAGAAGCGAAAGTTAAACCTTTTCATAAAAAAGACAGGCAATAAAATAAACGTTGAAAGAAAATTTACCCTAGTTAAAACGCAAACGTAACAATTTTCTGTGAAATTGAGGTTTTGATTATTTGATGATGAAACAGTGAAATTGATGAGATTTAATTAAAACTTGTTTGTTGGTGTTCAGGTAATGACGTTACGGCGCATGTCGAAATATCCGTACGGAAAATATCCGTAAATCAACATTAGAAGATAAACTGTTTTGTCTGCATTTCGTCAGTATAATAAGATAAATAACTTTTGTTAATTCATTATTTTCAATTTAACTTTTCTTCCCAGGTATACGTTACATTTGTTTGTAGTTTGCAACAAGACATTCGCAGAAACCAAATTGCAAACATGTGGCTTTGATCCCTATGGTGGGCTATTTTTTATAACTTATGCTTACACGTTGCAGAACAACCAACTGATCACACAACCAGCCATGAATATACTAAACCTGAATTGTTGGTACAAGCAAGTTTCTGCAGAAATTACGTAAAATTAATCTCTACTTACATTTGTTTACTCCGTTCCCCATTTTCTTCTACGCCGGAAAATGCTTTTCTTTGCTTCAGTAATATTTCACTAGCCTTGATATAACGTATTTGTCATATCGACGAATAGAGCTGCATTACCAAAAAAACGTGAAAAACACCCGCGGGAATCCCGTATCAGTTACAAAAAGCATACGAAAACGCGCATATTGACAAAACAACAATCGAAATGCTACGCAATTTGAATACTCATTGTTATCATTCAAATTCCAGAGAATATTAAGATGAGGACGTTTTTTCCCTGACAGCCATTGGTAAAAGAATCGAGAATACTGCGCTGTCTCTGCAACATTATCTTAAAGAATTATTTTGTTTATCCCGTATCTGATATCTGACTGGAAGCTGAGGGCGAGTTTCGCTGCTAGGTGAGCTGCTACTCCCTTCACTCTTGATACTGATGCCTTGCCTTATAGTGACCGTCGCCATCAACAAATTTGTTAGCTTCCGCACTCTGCATGAAAAATGCATCGAGTAACTAAAATATTGATGGTTTTTGTGGCTCATGCAATAAACCACCGACGTTCGTTGGCGCATAACAATTGTAAACAGAAGTACATCACTCACGATCTTGTTTACTGCCATTAATACGCAGAAAGTGGGCGAAGAAAATACGAAACTTTGATAGAAAGCGCATAAACTCGATGTTTCTCTAAATATCTAAATCCACCACCACGCTAACCTCAGCAAAAACACCGAACCAATTTACCGGAACGCTGTAACGTTTTTTAACTGCTTCATTGCCTTACTCCGCACAAGGCTACTCTTATTTGTAATGTCACCCAAAGGTGTTCATCGTTTCAAGGTGTCTAGAGCTTCCACGCCATCGAAGGCACACAATACGCCGCATCTCAAGAGTCTCTTAATTTTTGTGCGGGAGACAACAATGGTAAACACTTGGTTCAAACCGTGCTGATCATCTCGATTGTTTCAAGGTTTAAGCAGAAACCTCGTTGTCCGCACCCGCAGTTGCGGCAGGCGACAAATTGCGGAAGCAGTATATGTTGTTTGGATATTCAGGTTCACCTTGACGTAAGTTTAAGGCCGCTTTTGTTTACTTTTACTTCATATTTTGCTCTTTTTCGCTTTACTCGCTTGTTTTGTTCCGTTTTCGGTACGTGTCTGATGAAAACCTTTTTTTGTGTGTGTGCAGGTCCATAGCCACGGGGGCCATTCGAGGACAGTAGCCCCCAAATTTTGTTGTTTTCCCACAAATTTTGTTGTACCCAGAAAAAGTTATTTTATACATATAACAGAAACAAAAATCTTTTCCCCCGAAAATGTATTTTCCCCAAACTTTAAAACCTGGATAGGGCCTGTTTATGTGAGTGCCTTTGTTATTTGATCTCGCGTTTGTGATCAGATCATGACTTTGTTTTTACTGTACGATAGTGTTCTGGGCTGTTGCTCTGATGTCTTATTATCATCCCTTTCTACTGGCCTATTTCATGTTTGTGGCAATTATTTAGATTAGGGTATTTCTGTCTTTTTGTACAAAAATCAATTTAGACTTTTTAAGAGTTTTATTGCCCTTTGCAGTAAAATGGAAGAACCCTTGGTAAGCAGCAGAAATGCAAGAATTGACAGCAAGATGGTTTGACCTCTTCTACTACTTTTTTTCACTGTTTATCTTCAGTACAAAGTCTATATCATGTGAGCTAGCTGTAGCCCACAACACACGCGAAAAACATTTATAAACTTTACGCGATGAACAACGTGGAGGAGACGCGTGCATGAGCATTCGAGCACATAATAAACAAAAAATTCCACTTGGAGGCCCTGAGAGGGTAAACTCTTGGAAAAAAGTCCCACCGACTACAATCTCTAGTCTACGTACCGAAGTTTTACATAATTCGTGAAAACGAAGACTTGCACAAAAAGCGTCGGAATTGAGGGGGTGTGATTCGAGAGGGTAATGTCAGACGAAGATGTACACCGCTGAACAAATGTGTATGAGTTTTATCCATTCGAGATATCAAATGTCTTGACAAAAAATGTAACCTATATTCAGAACCGTTGCCAGAAAGTTTTCAATAGGGGGGCTTTGCGGTTCTGCGGGGGGCTTTGCGTTTTCGCAGGGGGGGGCTTGACATTATAAAACTAACCAAAACTTCACATATTCATAGTGCTTCACGTTTCAATTTGGGGGGGCTTGGCGCTTTGTTTGGGAGGGCCAAGCCCACCAAAGCCCCCCGTGGTGACGGGACTGCCTATATTGTTGCAAAACAACCGCATTTTGCAACTATTCAGCCAAATCCGATTGACAATTTTATATACGGTATAAAATATCAGTTATTTATGGCAAAACTGTGTGTATCTGTTCCGTAATTGCCAACCTTACATGGCCTTAATTAAACGCATCCTTAATTTGAGTTACGAGACGTTGGCAAAACAAATTCTGAAAGCGCAAAGCGTTTTGAGGCGGACAGAAGTGATGCTGTGGAGGGACTGTTTAAACTTTATAAACATAAGCTTAGCAGCTCCGTAAATTATGCAGAAAATATAAAAAAAATGGGAGTAACGTAAAATGCGTCGCGGTTACATACTTCCGGCGTCTAACCACAAATAAAAACGTTGGTCTTCTCAAAAAATTGCAGCACGCTCTTTTCAGATGTCCCTGTCATCCTCCAAGTCCATACCTTGTCATCGCTTTACGAGCGAGGAATTTCTTGTTATAATTCCATTGTTTCACGATACTTTTGACATCGAGCTTGAAGCAACCCCTCCGAGGAACAGTAGCGTTGCGCATAGAGTGTATAATAAAGAGGTACCTCTCCTGGAACAATATTTGGGGACAAAATTTATAGTGTGAAGTAAATGAAGGAAACAACTTCGTCTTTGTGCTTGAGGGAGGTAAAATAGACCGTGTCCTTGTGCGTACCAGACTTTCGCAACGTATTTTCACAAGATCGTTGCAGAATAACTCACCAATAAATCGAACTGGGATTTTCTGATTAGATGAGTACTTCACGAAGGCGAGAACTGTATGTATATATTGAATTATACAGTTTCTAGCAAATGCGATCGTCCACTCAGAAGTGACGACGACACTGTAAATGAAATCGAAAAGACTACAGAACTTGTGTACAGTACAATAAATTGTTTCAAAGTTTTCAAGATTTTCACATTCGCCTTGAGGTGAAATCGTACGAGAGGCTAATATCCAATATTGTGAGGCTAGAGGGGAAATGAAACGTGTTAACGGCCGCATATGCAGTGGCAATCTTTGGAACAATTCAGTTGTGTAAGAAAATTGAGCATATTGCACGACCGGATGGAAATCAATAACTTTTCGCTTATCTAACCGTTTGACAAGATTTGTTGCAAGAGAATTATTAAGTCTTTGCAGAGAAGAAAAAATTTGTGCGAAAATTGTGTCACATTTACGTGAGATTTTATTGGTGCATTAAACTGCCTTTCCAAGTCCTTGGTCCACTACTTAAATGGCATCACCTATGACAGCTACAGCGACCAGTATCTATAAAGCATAAGAAAAATGAACTTCATCATTGGATGACCTATAGACACAGTGTGCAGATTTACTATGTAAACTGAAATATATGATTTGTTGGTAATCCTGTAATTGATAACTGTGTTGCTTAATTTCAATTAACCGAATCAGTGTGTACATAAACGTCGCTCAATCATGTGACTGATTCGTGTCGTCTTCTAGTGAGTCGAATTCCTGCGCAGGTCTGTAGCGTGGAATATACAGAACACGGTTATCACCGCTACTAGTTTACCACAAGATTTTTGATGGAATCTCAGGGAGATACATGTTTATTAATTGGAATTGTACAGTAATGCCAATTATTTGAATCTCGGAGATACATATTCATAAATTATACTTTTAATGTATTGTTTGTTTTTTAAAGAATAATGGAAGTGTTGTGTTGGTTTTATCTACTTTGACAAAGAGCTCTTCAAGTGGTAATGCTAAAGGTTTGTGTACTTAGTAAAGAAACAAATACGTAGCAATCATTGTCAAGTACTAGCACAGAACTATGCAACTGCCGTAACACCATGGGCGTAGCCAGGGGGAACTTGGGCCATGTTCCCCAAAATATATAATTTCCATAATTTGCCTCCCGTTTTGCCACTTCAACAAAAAGGTCGTACTACGGTTTGGTGAACATGGTGATGTCATCCAAACGCAAACAACAATTTGTTCGTGTTATATGCACAATAACATGCATATCACACAAAGTTTTGTCCCTCCAACGTTTTCTATCGCAGGACCCCTCTTCCAAAACGTTTGTCGCAGCAATGTGGAAAAAACATTTTGAACTGAATGAAGCCATCAACATACAGCATTGACATATTTGTAAATCAAAATTCAAGCAACCACGGTAGTCGAAAGAGATTACAAACCTTATGTGCAGCAGGGTTATGCTTAAACCTTATGTGCAGCAGTGCTATGCTTGAATTTAAAAACTTCCCTTAAGCCGTGCTGCTGGTAAAGATGAATTTTTGCTGAGCACATAACCTACGTTGATCCGCGTGCTTGTTTCTACAGCTGTAGGCATAGTCTTTTCATTGTGTCTTTAATGCATGGAAAATTTCGACAATGCATGGAAACGTTTGTCGTACCTTTGCAAAAATAAGACTGGTGACATAAATGATGCTGGTAATTACAGGCCTGCTTCCCTTGCAACATTTATGTTCTTACTATTAGAGCATTATACGGTGTCTTGCATTTCACCATTTGTTGCCACCACCGACAACCAGTTATTGCAAAAAATGGTACTGAAATGTGTCTATTTTTACTCAAACAGATAGTATCATATTATGCAAACAAAGGCACCCCAGTGTTTTCAACGTTGAAACAACTGATTAGAACCTACTGTTTGCAAAACTAATTAACCGCAATCTACCTAAGTGCATAGCAAGACCGCTAGTGAGTTGGTAGTGTATGAAAATCAGACCATGAACGTAGGTAGGCCACTTGCTTCTCAGACTCCTTCGTTGTAACCAATGGTGTAAGACAAGCTGGAGTTATGAGTTCATATTTATTCGTTGTATATCTTGATGAGCTTTCAGTACAGCTGAGCATAGGCAGAGCAGTTAGCTGCACTGTGGGAAATATAGTTGTGAAACACCGTGTTTATTGATTATTTTTATTTATGTGTGTTTGGCAGGCCGGACGATTCCACCCCCCTAAATTTTGAAAAACATGTTCAGTTGTGAGGTATAGCCTGCCCTACATCAACAAGTTACAGGGATTTATCCCCTCCCGAAAATAGTACAGCAATCAATTACAATCATTTTTTGCCCCCCTTTCCGGAAAATACCATCCGGCACACGTTCTGAATGTTTGCTGCTCAACACGAGAATGTTTTTACTTGTATCAGGACAGTCGGTGTTGTCTTCCTCCCTAAAAATGCAAAAAAAAAATACAACACCAATTGTTTCGTTATATGGCACAAATGTGAAGTTTTCCAAACAGGTCAAACATCGTGGGAATTACTGATCAGGGACCGAGTTTAAAGGGGGGACGTGGGGACATGTCCCCCCAACTTTTGGACAGGGGGGTACATAATATATTTTGTCCCCCCCAACATTTTGTGATGAAAAATAATGAAGTTGTGCAAATTTCATGGTTACATTACTGTTGGAAACGTTCCCCAGCATAAAATCAGGGAATAAATGAGAAAAATGAACATTATCACTGGATTATCTGTAGTATACAGATTTCCTATGTAAACTGAATTGCCATGATTGTTGAAAATTGTGTTGGGTTAGTTTGAATTACCGAATCGGTGTGCACATGAACTTCGCTCAATCACGAATTCCTGCGCTGGTCTGTAGCCCGCAATCAGAATACGGTTGCCACCAGGCGCGTAGCCAGGTGGGGGCAACGGCGCAATGCCCCCCAATTACAAAGTTTTCAGGTTAATAAAATATCTGAAGTGTAAGCCAAAGAAATACTTTAGTGCAAATCAACCAAACTACCTCAAGGAATCTATTTTACTTTAGCTTTTAGTCGAACACAAACTTGTATCTGACCTTTTGTAATCATAATAATCAATGACCGCAGGCAAACACAACTGGAGCAACATTTTCGCAGCTGTTTTTGGCGCACCAGCTTGCTGTATCCCACCTAATGGTTATTTAAGCTTCATTTCAAGACCGTCGCAAATTCCTCTCTGATAACCGTGAATGTTAACAAATATAACCTATTCTTGTTTCCAGTGTCAGCGTAGCCTTAAATCAATGTCGTAGATTTTTGTTTTTGCACAGTTTTAAAAGTGCATGAATCTGAACATTTACCCTGATGTGTTGTGACAAAGCATTTTGTATCCTTATTTTCTACGCCTAATCGTTCTGATATGGACCATGAGTTTCAGCCAAACACGTAAAATATACATTCTTAAATTTCTGAGCAATAAATGCACCAGAATGATGCCATGGCGAGAACTTTATGGCTTCCATCTACAGTGGGAGGTGCAACGGGAAATCAAGCAGTCACTGACATGTGGAAAAAACACTTTACGGCATTACTGAACTCATCAAAAAACTGTGAAATTGGCAATTTTGTGAAACAAAGTATAAACTCACAGGAAAATTTTGATGGGATTGATGACTGGATGTGCAACAGTTATAAGATTAAATCTCTACTGCACAAACTAACACTAAATCGTGTAGCTGGCAAAGATGGCATTTTGGCCGAACGCATTTTTATGCTGATTCAAGTGTGTGCAGTTACATGAGTAGTCTGTTCAACGTGTGGTGTAGCCAGGAGGGGCCAAAGGGGCCATTCCCCCCAAATTTTTGGAATATATACCGTAGTCATTTTGTGCTTTGAGAGGCGGTATCCCAAAAAATAGCGTTTTTCGCCTAAAATAAAATATTATGGCTTCCCCCCCAAGATTTCTGTGCTGGCTACGCTACTGCATGCAAACTGTCATTGTACTTAGGCCTATTTGTGAAAACAAGAATGGGGTCATAAGTAGGGCAACCAAAAGTCAATGAAGTCAAAAATTTTCTGCCTATTTCAAAGCTTATGAAAAGTCCACAAAGCAAAGTTTACGCTGATATCATGAACAATTCCAAAGTTATTAGGTCAAAAAAAGTTAGAATTTATTATTAGGTCAAAATTATCGTTAGGTCAAAATTTCTTGCAGCACAAAGTTTTCTCTTTATCGATATTTCAGTACAGCTACAACAACAGATATTGATATGTTTTTGTAAGTTTACTTGAAATTTTGACATAATACTGGATTTTTATTGCGACTTCTAACGTAATTAATGTTGTTTTGCCCACTACCGGACCAATTAAAATACGCTAGGTATGGTAGTACTTGATGTTGAAGTTATAACAAATACAGTATGTAAAACGTTCTCAGTAAATTCAGAGATTTATTGACAATGGATATTTCTCTTGTGCATTTGCATTGATTTTCGTCTATGCTTTCTTGCCTCTAGTTCCGTTGGGTCTTTCACACATTTGATATTTTTTCATTTCAATAGAAAAAGATATTCAACCTATCGCTTTGATGCTTCATATTTCGCGTTTCAATTGCAAACGAACCAAATAGACTTTATAGGTCAAACTAAAGTCACAGTTTGTCAATTATGAAGGTAATTGATTCATAGGTAAAAATAAAGTCAGAATTTGTCAATTATAAAGCCAAACTTTTAAGTTTTAGGTCAAAAATTGGTTGCCCTAGTTATAAGTGATGCTGGAAACTATGGACCTGTTTCTCTTGCAACTATCATCTCCAAGTTGTTTGCTTTGAACATCACATTTGTCCTGCATCTCACCATCTTTGACCACATTAGACAACCAGTTTGTTTTCAAGCCACATGTTGTTTTCCCCCCTATCAAAATGGTTGTTGTTTGCGCCCCCCTATCGACATTTCTGGCTACGCGGCTGACTCCAACGTCTTCTGAATATTTGTGATGACTATGCTGCTGAACACGAAATCACCTTTAATTGCATCAAAACAATTGGTGTTCTTTTCTTTCCCTATAAAGTATAAACAATCTGCTCCATGCAATGTTTTTCTGAACGGTGCACGGGTACAATTTTCTGACCAAGTGAAATACCTTGGTGTGTGGCTAAATGCCCCACTGAAGGATGATGATGATATTTAGAGACAAGTTGAAATCTCTGTAATGTGCAGCACACAAGCTAAAAGGCACATTCAGTCAGTGCTCTCTTGCAGTAAAATGTGGCAACGTAACTGCACCACATGGTATAACGTGAATTCGTAACAGCAGTAACAGAGTGACCCTGGTCGATCGGGGAATCCATTGCTGTTATGCGGAGGTTCGTCGGTTCGACTCTTTCATTGGTTGGTTCAGGGCGACGCAGCATTGTAGCTGCAACAAAAAACACTTTACTTCGTACCTATTGCAGTCCCGTCGCCACGGGGGGCTTTGGTGGGCTTAAAACCCCAAACAAAGCACCAAGCCCCCCCAAATTGAAATATGAAACACTATAAATCAACGGGGTTTTGTAAAATTTTCAATGTCGGACTCTCCTGCACAAACGTAAATCCCCCCTATTGAAGACTTTCTGGCGACGGTTCTGACCCATTGCATGCCTATGTATAGGCTTACTTGCCAATTGTGGAGCGGATACACATGGACTAGTATGAAGCGCTTACGCGTTGTATATAACAATGCCTACCGAGTACCAAATCATGCACGCCATACAGGGCCTAATTTACCTATGTGCTATATAGGCTTAAGCCTAGGGCTTTAAGATTCATGGGGGCCTCCAAGAAACTGTGGTACACATAGAGTCAATGGCCGGTATGATCATTTAGAATTTAGATTAAACTTCGTCAAAAGTTTATGTATTAATTATTATTCATAAAATGTAGTTTTACTCAACTTTCGTGGTGATAACGCCAGAGTCTTCTAACGAGGTTCCATGAATCTCAATATGACGGTTGGTCATGCCGCATGCCTACTATTGTGTCGATATACTTAAAGCACGCTGGCTGCGTCCTGCGTTTGCTGAATCGTACCGATTGTTACGCGTGACTCTATCAAAAGTACTTGTGGCTGTTGTAGCAGAGCAAAAACTACCTCTACTACATATAAATCGAACTTGAAAGACAAGATTGAGATCAAGAGTGGAAAAACTACCATGCAACTGTTGGGCTGAACAGCTACTAAAAAGTGGCT
>JGI24159J19872_10009852_pt1 | contig 12525 bp, 7 predicted proteins | sample Ectturendosymbi4_FD_19872 | JGI IMG/M metagenome (IMG submission 19872)
ACAATTAGCCAAATCAACGAGCAACAACGACAAAAAGTAAGCAAAGCAACAAATAGCACGTCCTCCCAGCCGCCAAGGCACGTTCAGGAGAACTCAACGCAGATGGAAACCATGAAGCCCCGACTGTCAGAGCTCAACGCTGACGCTCTGCGAAGAGTCTTGATAACGATGTTGTGGTTAGACAGGCTTACGTGTTAGGAAGAAGGCCTGTCCGTTTTTCGACTGCTATGAACATTCCACATTTTAGCGTTAGGCTACTTTGCACGTGAGCCTAGGCTCACTACCAAAGTCAATAATATTGTGCTTAGTTAATGCATGCTCATTTTAAAAATCGTCCAAACTGTTATAGTAATCATCACACAGACAAACCACATCACGTACCTAGCCAAAGTAGGCTATTTCAACCTGAAGCAAAACCCATCTGCACAAGTCCACTACAAGGAATCCAGCCTCCTGCACAGCTTGCTTCTACTGTACAACGGTAATGCTAGCAAAACAACGCATGACGTAAACAGCTTACTGCTGCAGTTTGGCTCCACTGGCTTTTTTCTTTTCTTTGTTTATTTATTTAACTTCGGTTGCTCATGACCAACCTGCAGTCATGCTTGAGCAGACAAGCAAAAATCGTTCGGCCGTGTTAAGAGATATATCCGCTGCATGAGAAAACCATACAAATAAAGGCAGTTCTTCGCATTAATCGCTAACGAATGCCCTGAAACCGATTTTTTTGTTTATTTTCTTCAATTCCAGGTGTTCACTGAACACCTTGAACACCTGGAATATCCGCCACTGGTGGGTTTATCAAGACGTAAGCTGTAAACCACCAGGTGATGATCGGTCGACAGTTCTGCACACCTTGTAGCACGAACATCCAGCACTTACGGGAACAATTAAGTCAGCTGAAAAAATGAAGATGTGAATGAGTGACCGACGACTGTAGATCCAAACAATCACATCAAGTACACTTGTGCCAATCTCTGTGTTGGAATAGTGTTCATGATGAATAGTGCGTTGTTACAGCACAGTTGCAGCAGACGTTTTCCGTTTGCATTAAAGCCAGCATCACCATGTCGGTCAATCACACACTTTCATACCCCAGCATCGTTTCCAACGTGTGCATTAAAGTCTCCCAAGTAATCGTGGATTCGTTGGCTTTAACTCTTCTCAAGGCATCGCTAGTTTCCACCACGAATTCCGGGTACTGTGCACTTGTTTTCGGAGCGTGTGACTGTGTCAAGCACAGGGAGCGATCTAACAACTTCAACCTCATCATGCACACCCTTTCTCTTAGTCGCAGTGGTGGGCAATTAATTTTGCTCGGGGCCACCTTCAGAAGGCCGCGTTTAGCGGAGGGCCATACCTTCTTATGGAAGTAGAAGCAAGTCTCCGTTAAGTTAGCCTCAGCACTAACATTTACTGTGATAAGCCTGAGAATACTTTAAATTTGAAATTTTTCCTTAAGGCTTTTTCGGGCCACTCAAAACGCTGTGGTGGGCCACATTTGGCCCGCGGGCCGCTATATGCCCACCCCCGGCCTAGTGGGATCCATTCATCAACACAAATTGTCAGTTGAGGGCAAACTTTGCTGGCTCAACGCTGGAGCAGAAGAGTTTTCACCCATCGTCCAGGTCTAGTGTTAGAACAACGACGAGGATGTCAACAAGATCTAAGGAACGTCGTTTGGCGTCTTCAACCAGTTCGCCTTCTATTCCACGGAGTGAAAAGATATTCCAGTTTCCAGTTACCAGCTTATGGCAAGATTGCCGTTCATGGGCGTCGGAAGGATTTTATCCAGGTGGGGGCACTAAGGGATTTTTTCTGATTTTTTCTAGGGGGAGGGGGGCAAAAGTGGTGAAATTTGATTTTTCCCACTCGAAACTAAGAAAACAACCTTTATTGCTGAAAATTTCAAAATTCAGGTGGGGTCAAGGCCCCCCTGTCCTCCTCCTTCCGACGCCCATGTTGCCGTTTACACATGGCTTTCAAGTCTCCCAGAGGAGAAGCACATTGCGCCTTTTCCATTCACCTCCCAGATGCGTAGTGGGCGTAACGTGGGGCCCCCACTTGTCGATAGGTGATGGGGTAGACTCGCGAATTTTTTGCACGGGCGCCTCTGACTAAAGCCCTAGCGCGGTTCTTGGTCACGTGCGCGGCGACAGACGCGTGATGGATGTGATTCATTTTGCGCATTCCATGGTAGTAGCTGTCCAAATTATACCTTTAGAAAGACCGGTGGTGCCATTTACACAGCAACGTTTGCGATATCAGGGCTACCACGGGAAGGCGTTGCACAATCATCAGGGAGCCCGAAATCTAAATTGTGCTTTTCTTAACTTCCGAAGGGGCATTACTGCAGCTTTGTCATTTGCAATGAGTGCCATTCAGTTGACCGGCTACCACACTATCAAAGTTCTTCCCCGCCACAATTTTTCATTTCCCAAAATTAGTGGTATCTTTTTCATTAATATCAATTTAATCAAAGAGTTTGCAGTTCTCTGCAGCCCCTACTTTGTTGTCTCACGTTTTTGTCATAATGTTGATTTAAATTTTGCTGTACGAGAAAAACATGTTTTGTAATAAGTTTAATGAGTACGAAAGCTGAAAAATGGTGTAAGCGATGCTCTTTCATCATGATAGTTTACACTGTGTTTCGTTAATTCACATTGACCAACTACACGATTGACTTATATTCAAGATAAAAAGAATAAATGAATCAACAAATCTACGTTACTCAAGTTTCATAAATACAAGGACAACTTCAATTTTTGTTTTTTTTTTCTGTGATTACTAATACAACTTTCATCGTTTTCTCGTCATTACCGACAGGCCTTTCTCAATGAAACTGTCGTCAACCGCCTACGCGATGTAATTGCAAGTAGTGCGCGGACCCAACTCTGTGCATCAAACCAAGGTGTGGTGGGAAATGTAAGTATTGTTTTATAGATTCATTTGTCTTCGCTAACTTTTCATTCATTCATTCATTCATTCATTCACTGGCGTGTCTAGGGATTCCCACGGCTTGGTTCAAAGTCAGTTTGGGCGCCACCACCCAGCCCGTTCGTGGCAGCATAGATGCGAACAGTGACCTGCGAGTAGGCTAAACGAGCGTCGAAAGCTTACTCAGGCTCCGGATATAGTTGGTTCTAGATCAGCTATGTCCAACCCAAATGGCCTACTGAGCCAAAACGTATGTCACTATTTTGACCAGGGCCACACATTGAATGGCTTACTTTGATCTTAGAAAACTAAATGAACTTGAACTAATGTACTGAAAATGTTCGAATCCCAACTGCAATGACAACAGACGTGATAAAGTGGCAATGAGGACCACCTGCATCAGGGCCGCAACCAACTGATCTTTTCGGGGGGGGGCAAAATGATGTAAACTTCTTGCTGTACATAACAAGTACATACGTTTTTGAAAATTTCTGAGAGGGCAATTGCCCGATTGCCCTCCCTCTGGTTGCGGGTCTGACTTGCATCAAAAATGTCAAGTTCAAGATTATCAAAACAAGGACATGTTGCAGTATTTAAGATACTTTTACTACAGCGAAAACCTAAACTGGGTCGCACAAACTCCTCGACTGGGTCGCATAAGATTATCAAAACAAGGACACGTTGCAGTATGTAGGATACTTTTACAGCAGCGAAAATCCAAACTGGGCCGCACAAAATCCTCGACTGGGCCGCGGGTTGGGCATAGCTGTTCTAGACCCTTCTGAAGACTTCATATGACTGTGATGTCACAGAATTGACGTCAGGCCTTTGAATCTTGGAAAACATTCACTATCGTAGAGTTTGGAATCCAATAGTTTCGCGTGAAGCTATCCCCACTTCGAAATTTCCGTCACAATTGAACAGTCAAACGACTGTATTTCGGCATTGCAAATTGCGGTACTGCATTTGAGTTATTGCAACTAGTGAAAGAAAATGCAAGAACTAGGCAAAAAGTTCCCTGATCATCTGCAAAAATCTGCATGAATTTTAATGACGGAACTCTTGGGGCACAAAAATCTTCTGATGACACAGCATAAAATTTGCCAGAGTTGCACTTTGTTTTCTAAACCACAGGTTTGTCAGAGCCTTTTGAAGATCCGAATGCAGCGTACGCGTTTGTTCCCCTCTCTCGTCAGGTCTGATCACAATCAACGCTAGTGCGAGCTGTAAGGAGCTCTGGATCATGTACTGCCAGATTCTGAGTTTTACAACGTCATAAAGGACTGACTGAAGGCAGACTCACGAAGACATCAAAAGAAGGACAGACAGAAGAATGCGTATGAAAAACTGAAAGCAAATGATTTTATACAAAACTACAATACAAATATAAAATGCCAAGATACTAAAACATTTCTTTGAATATAGTACCCTGAAAAGGTGATAGAAAATATAAGAAATGCAACGATTTAATGCTTTACTTGTAATTATATAACTTCAAAGACAAAGATTTCTTGACTTTGCTGCAAATTTATCGATTATTTCGTCAAAAAGCTGATATATTTGTAATGTGTCACGTGCTTTAACCTAGGAATTATCTAAGCCTTAGTTCTTAAACTGGGGTCGTGAAAAGTTTACAAGGGGGGCGGGAGAATATGGCAGCGACATATTGTTGGAAAACAGGATAAAAATGGCAAATTAATTCATCAACACTGATAAAGCCTTCAAAAAACTGTACATGTTGTATTTTGAGACGTTTTGGATTATTTTTAATCCATCTTCAGTCAAAAAATAAAAATTTTTTTGACTGAAAGATGGATTAAGAATATTATTTTTTGACTGAAGATGGATCAAGAATTATCTGAAACGTCTTCCCGTGGTAGCCTCTAAAAGCATGCGCAGTATAGCATAACTGCACGCACTGTGAAGTGTGGACGCTGGATTTCCGTCCTATAGGGACGCAACAATAGAATAAGAACGAAGTCGAAAAGTTCGCGCAACCCTGGCTATATCTGAAAGCATTGTGGCGCAGCCGTAAGTCAAACCATATGCGGCCGCTGATTGAAAGAGTCAGAAGCATCACCTTAAAACGTCACTAAAGTTTGTAACTGTTCATTTTGCTAACCTTGGTGATCTTGATGAAATTTCGCAACTGGGCAGCAGACGCTGGCATTAGACATTTTGTAAATCGTAATTATTAGCATCCGTTGACGTTTGACATTTCGCAATTATTACGTAACATTCCAACCTTGATTTGGCGCCCCCAAATGTTGCGCCTGGGGGCAGATGTTCTCCCTTGCCTCCTCGAGTTACACCACTATTTTCATTCATTCCCACTTTCTCTCTGTGTCATTTTCATTCCCACTTTCTCTCTGTGTAGGTTCACGGGGGTAGTAACCCTAGGAGGACTCGAAATACCTCACATTCTTGAAAATTAAAAAAACATTTTTTATATTTATAGCCGAAACTATCCTGTAGTTGTTGCCAAATAAGTCCATTTCAGATGATCCCAACATATTTGAAATGGACTGTGCCAACGCGAACAACGCATTTTTTTAAAGTTTCCGGTATATGTTACGCGAAACTGACTCGTTGGTCGGTCACCATCCATTTACGTTTTCGCTCACAACCTTTCGAACACCAAACAACGTCATAATGACATATCGAAACGTTGTTGATAGCCGTCGGTCTGCATTCGCCCAACCTATACGAACCTTTTGTGACGTTGGCATTGAATCTTTGAATATAAATGCCTGTACGAGCTTATTCAGAATTTATGTCATCCGAAGTATCATCCCTTTGCTTGTTTGTAGAGGTGCTTAATTCCCACAAAAATAACCCAGGAAATCTATTTCATTTGTGTCACTGCTTATCTTAGACTGAAAGTCCACAATAGTGGAACAGCAGCAGAACAAAAAACAGCACAAAAAAGTTTATAGGAAACAGCGGAGGTTAGTCGTGTGTGTGAGCACCTACACGTATGCAGTGCTTGAAGAGACAAAAACGCTTTAAAATGCGCCAGCGACTGCAGCAATCTCTCGGTATCACAAACAAGTTTTACATTGTGGGAAAAATTCAATGCTTGTAAACGGACATTTGAAGCAAGGCGCGAAAGCCCACAGTCCAAATGGTGAAAATGGTTAAATTACTATATTGGGACACAAAATAGATTCCAATTAGTGGCAACCCAAAAAACTATTCTGGCAAACTATTCGGCATCTTTGCAGTAACTTACCTGTTAAAATTCATAAACGGTCAAGAAGTATCCTACTCAGCAGCAAGGAAGACAACCTTAGCAGGTGGAGATAGTATTTCGAAGATCTTTTGAATCATTCTCACTGTATCATTACACCCACATAAGCAGTGGCGTAACTCACGTGGGCAGAAGAGCGAACCCCCTGGCAAGCTAAATGTGAAAAGCGGGTCTCCACTTACCTTATATTTCGGTTTTAGTATTCTTTTTGTTTTCGGCAGGTCGTTTTTTTCAATTTTCGGAGTATTTTCCGGTGATTATAGTTTCAGTATAGCTATCCACATCCGGATTCAACATAATTTCTCAAGTTTTTTCTGATTGGTCGCTAGTGGGCCCCCTACTGTGGCTTTTCAGCTGAATTTTTCCCGTCTGGCTCAAACCTTTAGTTACGCCACTGCATATAAGGTAATTTTGGAGAAAATTCTGTCACTACCGCCGACGTCTTCCTCACTGTCAAGACACTGAAGGCTCGAAAAAAATGCAGGTTGTGATAAGATCTGACCTGCAGTGCACAACACCCACAACACCTTAAACAGAAAAGGGATATTATGGCTAACTCGTAAGTGTCAGGTAACCTGGTGGCAAACTGGGGTGAGCATGTCATCTCCACACACAAAAAGGGAGACAGAAGGTAATGCACCAATTACCGGGACATTTCCCTCTTTAGTCTTTCTGTAAAAAAGCCTACAAAGTGCCTTAAAATCTCACATGATGGCTATGCCTGAGATACAGGATATGCAATTAGCATTTCTTCATGGTCAATAGGCCGCATCTTCACTCGCCAGAAGATTGTCGAGAAATCCTAGGAGCATCCCAAAAGTGTCTTCGCTTATTTAATCGACTGCGAAAAAGCATGCGACCGGGTTCATCGAGAAAAGTTTTGGGGAATTTCGCAGGAGTACGACATTGACGGCCACCTGCTGCTGCCTGCCAAGTTATTTTTTATTATATTCCTTCTCAAAAGCTTGTATATAGATGCCGGCTACATGAAGTCAAAATCATTCGCGGTTGGTGTTGGACTCCGACAAGGGTTTGTACTGTCACCATCGACGAGGTTGTCAATGTTGGACGAAAATGCTTGCAAGACCTCATAGGCATTTACCAGGGGATTAATTTATTAATTATCGTTGTATTGGTCATAACTTGACAACCCTACGCTAGATGGCCATTAAAGGCTCTAAAGACGCGGATTTTCGCCTAGTTTATTTTATAAGAAAAAACGGGTAAATAGTCACTTGAAGTTTTTTCTCCGACTCTGATGACGTCATCCAAAAACCCCTTACTTCTCCGTTGTGACGTCACACCAGAAAAAGTTAAAATCCAATCGTCCCGGGATATTTTAGTTGAAGCTATAGGAGACTTTAGGTTTAGAGGGTTTGAACTGCTCTCTAGCTCTATCGGTTAGCAAGTCATGACCGGACAAAGTTCGAGGGACTGTAGTGGCCTTGCGATCCTTAAAGGCTCAAACACAGCAAAATTTTCATTATTTGAATCGATGTTTGCTCTGATCGTCGTCTATTGTCATGAATCTTGGGTAATGACCAAAAAGTGCTATCTCAAGTAAAAATGGCAGAGAAAGGATTTTTGCGAAAATTCGCAGCGTGACACTTCGTGACCAACTTCGCAGTAGTGTAATTCGGAAACAAGATTCCTGACTCAGCTTTCCTTGCTCCTCACCGCATGAACGTAGTTAGAAAACCTTGGATTAGCATTTGGCTGAGAATGACAAAGTGACATGTTAGTACCACTGCACTTTTGGTTTTAATTCCAAGATGAAAAGTGCAAAGCTAAATTTCAAGTTGGAATGCGACACTAGTCGCAGAAGTTTTGTACTTTATGACATTGTTGTTGTCAAACAAAAGCATTTTTAAATACCACCCAAACAAAAGAACAACTGCATACACTTCAATTTACAAACGTTGTTAACGCAGGCTACTGGGATGGTTGAAGCACCAAATGTCACAGTGTCGTACACGGAAACTTCCACAAGTTGCAGCGGACAGACTTCCGATTTTCCGACGCACAGACCGGCAGAACCTTGCGCCTCCTTGACTACGATCGAACCAATTACCCAAAACCTTTCTGCAAGCTTCACAACGGTGGATTTATTTTTTCCGAGCGAAGTGCTAGAAGGCAGCGCCGCAAATGTTAGTGACGAAGGTTCTGGTTTGCAAAACATGAACTCATCAAACGGTGCAGTTGATGAGGGCCAAGCGGCAGCGACGCCTGCTGGCAGCCGAGGAAGCCAGTGCGGCATACTTNTTTGGTTACTGTACATCAGCTGCCTTACTAGCTTTCTGTTTGAAGCTTAAAGGGTTATTTGGTTTTCAGACGATAATGAAGAGCNTTCACAGTTGCTACGAGATCGCTTGAAAGAAATTGGTGTTGTTGTTTTTTATGCTGCGCATAGCTGGTTTTAAATGCTATAATTCCGACCTTACTCGAAGTGAGTAGGGATGAAGAGCCACCATTAACTGATTTTTTAATCTTTAGTATTCCGACAAGTCAATGACGCTTTCCGCTGATGGATTTTGAAGCACGCTAGCTGGAGAGTGTAGTGTGTGAGATTGCTTCGTGGCTTTTCACTTTCTTCATGACGTTCGCAAATTGTTCGTGGTACAAAATTTACTTGCTCGTACATTACGGGGAGGCAGCCATCACGTTTGCAGTGCACCGTGAGCATAAGAGTTTTAAATGGAAATAAAAGCATTATAGACCAAAGCATTGAGATTGTTGGTTTGCATAATGTTCAGACATTTGTATGGTGTTTTGAAGAGCCATGCATGCATTACTGCACGAAAACACGAAATTAATCATGCAGTATATGCATCCAGCCAATGTTTTTTAAGGATTTTCAAAGGGTGTTATGGTGGAACTTAAACATTTTCCCTGCTAGGTCTCATACTTTCAACTGATTTTCACGACAAACGCAAATTCCGCTGCAATATGGTTTTGAATACGGCATTCACGTTTGGCAAATAAGACTAAGACAACTTCATAAATAGAAAGTTTCGATGTTCATTCTCTCCAAGTCTAATTGACCTTCTGTGAAGGAATTGCTGAATCACGTCTGTACAGACTCTTCTCAGTTTCAGGACCTTACCTTCCGTGTTTTGTACACAAGTCGCACAGTAAGCTGCCGTTCGCAGCAATGACAAAACACGGTTGGCCTAGATGTTTGCTGAAAACTTCGGACATAGCTACCCGCTTCAAACATAATGGTTGTCCTTTCTTCAGTACGTGATCCTCGAAAATTTCTTTTTTCGCGGTTAACTGCTCTGCACCGAAATATGACTCGTAAAACCTGTGGTATGGGTCGCTGAGACATTGTGAAACATGCACGAACTAAGAACAACTTTAACGCCAGCATCTGAAAGCGTACTGCGCAACAATCATCATTACCTGGAGTTCTGAACTATCGCGCTAATTAGTTCGTCTGCAAGTCTGTTGATGAGTCTACATTACGGAACCAGCCCGTGGTCTAGTGGTAAGTGCGTCCACTTCGGTGCTGGTAGGTCGAGAGTGCGACCCTTGGTTGGTTCGTTCCAAGACATTGCAAATTGGTACTGCAGCCTTCTTACCAGGCGCAAGATGTCCAGAAGAGCTGCAGGGAAGCTCTGCAGAAGTTCTCTGGAACACATCCAGAACACAAAATACACCGAGTGAACTAAAACCTTGTACAAACTCAGTCGTGTCGCTACAAGATCACTGAATTTATAAAGCGACATCAGCAAAACACCCTGTAAAAAAGGCATTGCGGAATCACAGTGGTGTGGAGTGGAATGGACCTGGACCGTAACGGCAGTTTCAGATACGAAATAGAAAGAATTTTTCATGCATTTTTAATCCTTTTTCATTTTCATGTTTGCCATTCTTAGCGACAGACTGACAAACAGCAAGCCCTTGCGACGTGGTTGGCAGTTGTCCGTAGGCCGGTTTCCAGTGGACCAGGAGCGTTACGAGGGGGCGCAATTCCCCGGTCGCCGAATCACTGCGTGGGGCGCCGAAAAATCCCAACAATGTCATAAGTACTTTCTTCCAAGGACGCCGGAACGGGGGTGCATTACGGGGGCACTTCCCCCCTGACTTTTGAAAGGGGGGGCAACGGGGGTACAGGTGCCCTCACATACCAATATCATAAGTACAGTAACTTCATGATTTATCAAGATCAATTGGAAGCAAATTTATTGCAACTATTCGCACACTCATAAAACTCAGAATGGTGTGCTATTTTTTCTTTTGTTAGCTTTGAGGTAAACATTGTTGCTAAACATATAAATGCGAAAAGAATGACTATTATGGGTGCGCTTTTACACTGAACTCAAGCAAACAGTTTTGAACTCGTGGTACGTCAAAGCCATGCTCGTCCGCAGGGGCGAAACCAGGAGGGGCGATTTACCGGATCCCTATCCCTAAAACCTACAAATTAACCTTATTTGCCATGATTGCGTACAATTCGGAAAACAGCATTCGCAATACAAGGCTATTTTGTCATCCATTGTTTTGTCATAAAGTGTTGTGAAAAATACTTCATCTCTCTTAAAGTAGTGAACCCGTAATGAGACTTGACTAACAAATATTACTGAAATCGCCCCCTAACCTTATTGGCTGGATCTGCCCCGGGGTCAAAACGGGCATTTGCCCCTCCCTGGAAATTGGGACTAAGAACTAAAAATTTCTAGAAAATTTGACGTCAGCAGCTCAATTCCGATTGATTTATTTTTTGCAATAACAGTTCATTTTCCGGTACGACACTCACACGGCACAAGAGCCAGGTTCACTGTTCTGGTGTCATGCAGTGCTGAGCTTGCAGTTCATCCATGTCCGCTCCTTTTCCTGCAGGCATAGACGTAGCCAAGGGGGCCTAGGGAGCCATGTACCCACATATTTTTATAACATGCAGTCATATGTGCTTTGAGAGACGGTGTCATAAACAAAATAGTGTTATTCGCCTAAAATCAAACATTTCGTCTCCCACAAAATTTTTTGTCCTCCCTAAACTTTTGGGCTGGACACGCTACTGCCTGCAGGGGCAAGTTGCCAAACTAATAACATGGCAACAAATCTTAAAATGTTCACTGCAAGTTACAATATTAGGCGTTTTGTCACATGTGACTTTTGAACGCAGACATCTTAGCAGGTAATGCAGCCAGGGCCGGATTAACGGGGGGGAAACGCGGGAAATTGTCCCGGGCCCTCCGCTCCAAGGGAGCCCCGCGACGACATTTATTTGTTTTAAATAAAATATTCGTTTGAAAAATTGTCGCGATTCAAAAGAGGTACAAAAATACAAACTCTATATTCCGATGTTACTTTAATATCATTTAATGATTTCTCTGCAACTTTGACTCTCTGCCAGTTTTAGTAATCACTACTGAATATAAATATTTTCGGTTTTGTTCAATGCAAGTATATTTGAATTTTGCTTGAAACTTTTCCTAATAGCGTTCTTTTGGCATGGGTTTATCTACTCGTGCATCACGCCTAGCCTACTGCACAAATGTCGCGAAAACGATACTATTTGCGTGCTTGAAAAGCAAAGCTAGTTCTGCTGTGGTTGCTGTTTAGTATCTATGATTCTGTAATTTCTTGTGCAGTCTGCAGGTAGCCGCTGCCGAACTGCGACCTTTGTTTCGTCATAAAGGATAGCTTATGGTGGAAATTTAAAACGCACTTTTCCTCCGATAGCTACTATTCTTGCGTTACATCATAAACATATGAAGCTTGTCAAGCCATTTGCACCACATGCTATTGCGCGGCTCGTCAGAAAAGGTTTTCGATCAGTCGATTTGTAGAAACAGCAGAAAACGAGACTGCACTGTGTAGCTAGGGGGATGCCGGAATTTGTAATGCCATCAGCAGCTAGAAACGGCAAAGTTTATGAGGAGAAAAAGCGTAAGAATGTGGCAGTGTTAGCTGAAACGCCGTGACTGAAACGTTTTTTTCCAGCAAAGCTTTTATAGGCAGCAACGAAAAAATAAGTGGTGTTAACCAGGGCACCCTGAAAATGTAGGTCAGTGCTTTTCAACAGGGGTTCCACAAAACATGTAGTGGGGTTCCGTGAGTTTTAAGGGTTCCGTGAGGATTCCTCGTTTTTAGGGGAAATGATTTCTTGCTTCAGTAGGTTGATGCGTCATTATGAAAATTTTTAGATCACCGTGCCGCATTCAGACTCCAAGTACAGTAGGTCAGTTAGTTGTATAGGAGGTTCATAGGCGGATCCAGGGGGAGCTAAGGGGGATGAAGCCCCCCTAAATTTTTTCAGATACTTTCTTTGATTGATGGTTCCCGACACAGAAACGTCCATTGGGGTGATTTTTTTGTATAGCCTTTAAATA
>JGI24159J19872_10009856_pt1 | contig 12521 bp, 8 predicted proteins | sample Ectturendosymbi4_FD_19872 | JGI IMG/M metagenome (IMG submission 19872)
TGCATTGACAGCAAGTTCTTTTCCGCAAAGCATGATTGCGCGACTGGTTCTCAACCTGCTTAAATCTCGTGACACCATTGCGGTGTTGCAGCGATCTCCAGCTTTTGACGCATTTCCTCTCTAGCATACACGAATATTTTTGAATGTGTGAAAACAGTAAATGTTTAATTTGACAACTCTAAACCATTTTCTTCTGGTGGCTTGGCTTTGCCTGCAATACATTTTATTTCAAGTTACCGCATAACCGCGTTACCCATATTACATTTTACACCCAGAGCAAAAGACTTACTAACAATTATGCACTGTTCCCTTTACAAAATAAGCAGTTTCGCCCTTGGGAGATCTGCAGCTTAGATGACCCTTGGTCCTTCGCAGCCTCCCACTCCCCCATGCATTTTATAGATCGATGTACTTGGAAGTCATCGCAGTACTACATTATAATGAGCATGATGACGTCATTCATGCGTTTGTCTCAAAAGCTTGTGTTTCATCAAAGTAAATGTATTTGCGCCATCAAGCATATACTCTCTACTACCGCCATGTGTGTATCCTCGTCTTCCTTCATGTATTTGCGTATTCCATTTTACTGCGATGCATGCTTAATTTGAAGCGTCTTGAGTGTGGGAGTGAAGACGTTACCCAATACAATCATCATAAAGAATTGATAAGGAAAACTCGAGACGCAAAAGGTATCGAATATATCCTCAACGTCGGCGTCATTAATTAAAGGAGATAAATGTGTGTGGTATGCATTACCTGGCGTCGCTGGCAGCAAGTAAACTTGTACGATGATGCATGACACTAATGGCCGCTGTTTTACAACTACGACTATTGCTGCACACAATTGTGGATCGTTGATGACGTAACAATACTTAACCTATCTCCACGATTTTCGCAGTCAGCCACAGTGAGAGTTGAGTGAGCGAAGAAATTTATGATGTCAACTTGCAATGACTGCTGGAACTAATGACTTGAAATAAATAAAACGTTTGTTTCTGAAGTTGAATTGCAAGGTGTTGAGTGGCTTACAAAAACTTGATACATTACGTTGATGCGTCTTGTGCATGTATGGCCCCCCTATGGACGGCGAAACAAGGGGTCGGAGGCCCGGGTACTTCCAACATTTCTCAAACGGGCGTCCGAGATGCAAGGGACCCTCCTACCATTGTACAGCATTTTTACCCTGGCCTTGTCTTGTCAGGGCACTCAGCTTACCCTGTCACTAACATCTCTTGTGACAAATTGACGAACAGTATGTTTGCAGTAAGGAAGCTCGGGTAGTCGTGTGCGTAGTAAAACTTATAATGTTGTGCAGTTCCACATGCATGTTACTTGCGCAAAAGGTTGGCGTACCGAGTGTGAGGATGCACAGTCGTACAAACGGATATGGCGAGAACGTTCTTGGAATGTATTCTGGTTTATAAAATACGGCCATTACTTGAAAATTGGTGCCAATGTTGCTTATGCAAATTGAGATTTTATACCGTAGGTCTGCTTCATAGAAAACCATGTATCTTTTGGAGCTAGTGGTTCTGACAAGTTCTGAAAAAATGCAATAAAATCATTTTCCCATTCCCATCTTTTGAGAAGGTCTGTCCAAGGTTGAATCATCACTGATGGCGTCACACAATCAATCATCCATACTGTAGGTTGTACGCTTCATTAGACCCCGGATCCCCAACTGTAAAGTTCACTCCTCCATCCCTATGCACATCATGTGACAGCTTCTTAGGCTAAACCGTAATAGCAATAAGCAGGAGCGTTGTTTCTATTTTAGTGACTTCTAGTGATTTTAGTGGTTTATAATTTGTGCTGTGGTTTAACAATCGCAGTGTCGGTCAGTGTTTCCTCGTAGAAAATTTTACCGTGAGCAAATGTTTTCTTTGGTGAGCATAAGTGTTTTAAGGCCGAGTTAGTAGAATTTCAAATGAATTACAAACTTTGCGAATTATTAGAAAAAAAAACCTTATACAAAAAATGCGAACAAAATGCACGTTTAATTCATATAGTTTGTCCTTGTTCTCGTGCTTTTCCAATGTTTTGGAATGCTGCCAGTGCGAGAGAATGGATTTCATTGTAGATGGTCTGTGGTGGTACTGTGCATTTGCGTAGTTGCGCACGATTGAGGGAACATTGCTGTCGATCATGGATAAGTCAGGAGCTCAGAAAACAAGCAGGGAGAGAAAAGTCTTTTGAAACCTATTTGGCCTGTATGCTTGAAAAGTATCGGTCATGCAGTTTTTTTCAGCGAGGAAGAAGCTACCAATATTAGCAGTGGCTCTCAAGAAGTTAATGCTGAAGTTGGAGCATAGCATATTTTATTGCGAATTGTGTGCACCCTTCCGGTACCCGTAGCTTTGGCAGAAAGATTGTTCAACACTTGGCGCAAGTGTGAAAAATGTATTGAGATCCACAGCGTGCTAGGAACGCCTGTCAAGTTCGGAAAGTTCGGCAGCAGAAAGAGCTGAAGCCGGGATTGAACCATGATGTCATTATCGATCGTTTCGCCAACCCTACTTCATCAGCAATTCTCTGAACGTTGATTGCAGCACTTCTGTAGAACGTACGCGACAAGTGAAGCTTACACCGACGATACTTTTGGTCACTAACTTCAGAAATAAGTATTTCAGTGCGCCTGCGTTTTGCGGAAAGGGGAAAAGAGAATCTCGTATAACGAATTAAGTATGGCGCAGCTGAGCATCAATCAAAGTGACCAGTGTCACTCTACGTAGCAGGTGATTTACAAAGCCTTGCACTTTGTGGCTTAAGCACTCGGTCGTTTCACATTTCATCCTCCGCGTTTTTGTGTAAAACCTTTCACATAAATATTACACGTCATTTCATCTTTGAAAAGGCTCCAGAAATATCCGACATCGTGCTTTAAAAAAGACAATTTGTGTAAAATCCGGCAATTCGAGTGAAACGCATTGTCGAACGTAAAGGCATGGTAATCCGATGCAGCATTTAACTAATAGGTCTTTCACCCCATGTCACCTGACCAGGCGAAACCAGCAGGGGGCCCGAGAATCCGGTGTGTCACCGGACCCGAAATTTTTCTCAACGACTCTGGGCGCATTGGATCTGATCGTTTCTAGTTTTTATCGAGGACTTCCTTTTTACAGTATCACTCAATCAACCTGAACTCTACTGCACAAGACAACGTTTGGCAGTTGCATACAACACAACTTGGGGCGGCAGAAGTGGCCTGTCCGGTGTGGCCCCGGCCATACCGTTTCCAAAATAGCTAGAAAACAAGTTACATGCATCGAACGTGGAGGAATTGCGGAGCATCTTGTAACTTTCGTTGGTGTTAGGTTATAAACGACAGACACTCTATTGCACAGCAACAAAAACTATTGTTGTATCACAGCGCATTTTCTCGCAAATCTTGTTATCCCTTGCTGTGGTAACCACGAGGCAGGTGTTCGACTGAACAGTAGTAAACAATCACTCTAGAAGTGGGAATGACGTACGGTAGTTCTTGAAGCAGGAGTAAACAATGACCCTCTACGAAAATTAAAACGGCTGACAGTCATTTTGGTCATGCCCCACGGTTAAATCAAATCCTGTTTGATTTAAAGCCATCGAAGAAAAATGAGTTAGAGATACCTCTTAAAGGTCATGAGCAACCCCTAACAATGTAGTGGCACAGAGTCAAAAATCACGAATACATTAAGCACAGAAGATTGCGGATGTAGTACTGTGTAAGCACTGATAAGACAGCTTATGCTCGTTTCGAACCCATTAACCACAACGAAATTCGTTTCCGAAGATTGTAAGCAAGGATTCGCATTGCAGAAGTTTTTGACCACGACGAGCGTTCTCGGAGCATGCTTCTGATAACCAGAGGTGTAGTGGCAATTTTATAGTTGCCAGCGGCAGCAGTCAGCTGCCCCACAGAGGCAGAGACTGCTTATTTTTCGCTTATACAGTACTGTATGTGTAGGCAATGCCCATAATTAGCTGGCAGAGGTGGCGGAGCGGAGTTCCGGCAGCACTACACCACTGCTGATAACTGATCACGAGCTTACTGTACGCTTATTACATCACAACGAGCATTTCATCTTTGAACGATGCAACCAGCCATTGATTCATTCGTCAATTCACGGGCGCCGGTAGTGCAGCAATTTATAAATGTAACAACTGTACTGACGCACATTCGCTAACGTTTCAGCAGCATCATGCGTAATGTATTGTACGTAAGGAATAAGTTTGAACGTTGCTACTTGATAATCTGATTATTTTAAACATTACTGCCAATACTCTGTTGGTTTGACATTATTTACGGGCTTCGCCATATTGAGTAACGCATCAGCATAAGCGCTTATTGACGATACCGAAAATATATAATTTCTTTGTTATCCAAGCTCCTTATTTCAACATTAACGTTTTCTTAAAAGCCGGCCTTGCTATCCTTCGGGTTCGTCACGTCTCCCTTTTTTCTCCCAGTTATAGAAGTAGAGTTTGTTCTACTCATAACTCGCGATACTTTTCACTGCGGTTCAAAATCATGTTCCTTTATGTTGTAGCATTTATGTTACTGTTACATCATAGACAGTGAGGTTAAAAATACGGTATAGTAGAGTTTATCCACTTCATTCGCTCCAGCACGCATCCGCGCTGCCTGCTGGAGGACAAGCAGAATAAATTATTGAAGACAAAGGAAATCAGTACAAGAATTGATTTTGTGGTACTGATTTCTTTGGCTTAAGTAAATATTTGACTTGACTTGCAGCTGATTAGTTTTCCGCTAGCATGCAAGATGTGTTGGGAAGTTACTTTCCGAATCCTGCGCAATACTCCGGTTTATTTTAATGTGACATGGGTGATGTTACCGAAAAACGCGCTAAGCAGATTAAGAAAGTATCTTCGAACCCCGCTGATGATACGCGCACACAAAACGCTCTGCAAGGCTTTAAGAAAGTGTAGACAGGAATCTCCTTTTTCCATTTTAACGCCACTAATACTTGTACTCATGGGACGACGTGCCGGCATCCGGCGTCAACGTCCTATGTGATGCATGTTTCTTCTAAATCCAACGCGTTTGCTTTTTTTCCTGGTAAGTGGTGTCAATTCAATGCTTTCAAATATAATGTTATAGACTGACGCAAACTCTGTTTGAGCGCATTTGAAGACAAACGCCAACAATACAAGAAATATTTTTTCTGTAAAATTTCGCCACGATGAGTTCACACCTAACATTATAGGGTTCTGTTTCCGATCGGTTTTGAAAGTGAAAATGTGCTTGACAGCTTGTGCGAAAACATCTTTAGCTTGGCAAAAATTGTCTTAACACCTTTTCTCCATTTTAATCTAAAATTCCAGCTGCAGGAATGGAAGCACAGACTCATGTCAGAGGTGGTACCGGATCCGGATTGTCGGAGTCGAATCCGGCAGGATTCTGTGTTTTTCTTTCGGACTCGGAGTCAAAAATTTGTGAAAAACCGGACCCGGATCTGGAGTAACTTCTCAATTTCGGCAGTAGCAGGAGTCTGTGTGGTCATTTCTTAAGTAAAAACATGGGTAAATTACGGTTGGATCGATGATTTTAGCCGGAGTCTGAACAGGAGTCGGATTCTGAAATTTAAAAAATGGCCGGATCCGGACTCGGATTCAAAAATTTTGGAACACGAGCGGAGTCGGAGTCTGAAAAAGTGACTCCGGCCACCTCGGACTCATGTGCATGACAGTATATCCGGGAAGCGTTTATCTGTGCGGTCAACTTCCGTCTGGCCGCGATCACGCGACGACACGAGAAATGGCCACCTTTTTTTGAAAATATTTGACACTGAAAAACGCAATGCGACTAAAAGCGTGATTCCTCGCGCAGGTCGCCGGATTACTACCACACGTGTTACGCGCTGAGCGGCTTGTCCTCGTCGCAGCACTGCCCCAACGGCAACGTGGAGCACGTCGGCCCGAAGACCAACGTACTGGTAAGTGTGGGCCGCAGTGTGCTGCCGTGCGTTGAGCGATCCGTTTCGATTTTTCTTGAAAACTATCCCGTTCGGGAAAACAGGAACGGATCTAAACGAAAACATGTCGGGCATTTTGAAAACGACTATTGTCGGAAATTATTTCGTTTGGCTCGCAAGTCCCGATCCCAAATAATGTTTCGCGCAGTGTTGCCCTTGCCAAACTGGAATCTTCAGCCATGACGGATTTTAAGCCACTTTCGTACCTGGTTTTATTCGGTCTAGGACAGTTCGGCGCTGCCGTTTCGGCGATGGTGGTCGCAAATGTTTTATGCGAAAAAAATATTTGTTTTTGAAATGCTTTGAAGGTTAGACTCCAAAGGATGTTTGCTTCATAAGTGTTTTTGTTGTCATCCTGATGGCCAGTGGCCAGTGTAGTTTCCGTCCGTCAGGAATGTGGAAGAACTTAGCGAGACGTGACCACGTGTGTAAAGAAATATGGCTTGTGACGTTACTTTTTGCTGGCATGAGGCGTTTGTGAGTTTACACAAAAGTTAAGCCTGGACAGCATCTAGTGCTTGATCTTTCACGTAGGTACCATTTTGATTGCATTTCACGGCTAATCTAAGAATATATCGTACATTCTTGCCATCGGTTGCCTATCGGTGTACGAATATGCAGTAATGGCACTTCCAAATCCATGATATGCATCATGAATCGCAATAAATACAGCATAATTGGAAATATCTGGGACGAGTGCTAGACTGACTCTTGCGCTTACACGCTTCCCAGACGACGGCAGCGCGAACTTCTGCACTTTGGTGACATTCCAAAAGAAAACACATTTCACATTTCATCGCCGAAACGGCGGCGCCGAACTGCACCATTCCGGGTTTTATTCACCAGGAACTTGGAGCAGTGGCGTAGCCAGCCCAAAAATTTGGGGGTGCCAAAGCGTTTGATTTTAGGCGAATGACACTAGTTTGTTTGGAAATACGCCTCTTAAAGCACAAAATGACTATATGTTCTAAAAATTAGGGGCGCGTGGCCCCTTGGGCCCCCTCCCTGGCTACGCCTATGACTTCGAGCCTGTCACCGCTCACACGATGGACAAATGAATTAGGGGAGAGTTTTTAGGAGCATTTTTCGCGTCTTCCACTCATCGAAAATGATGATTGAGGTCCAGGTTATTGGAAAATGTACATGTACGTAACTGCATTGAACTTAGCAATTGAAATTCTGTCGAATCTAAAATTACTATTTGTACAGCCACGCCACAGCGTTAGGTGTCCCAGCTCGAGGTGATTGATTAGGACAAAATTAAACGCCGTTTTAAGTAGTCATTCTGTACAGCAGCGTGCCTTCTTTTCCGAAAAGATATGGTGTGAGTATTGTCATAGTCTTTTCGACTAAGGTACAAAGAACTGTCGCAACAAACGGTTTCTTGAAAAAACGTTCTAGCAAAAAAAAAAATAAACAAATTTACAAAAGTGGCAAATGACACAATTGCTTCGTCAAAACAATGTATTCTGTCAATGAAGTTGGTCGTACCGTCCAAACAAACCAAAAGAACGTTTGAGGTTTAAATGAAACGGTCTGCTTCTTACCAAAACGACTGCGAAGTGTCTTTGGCTGTTTCATCTGCCAACCCCCTTATCAGGCAATGTTTCAAGAGATCGCGAGCTAACCAGTCCCCCTCACCTGATGCGCTACTTCCGGGTTTGTGACGTCAGGTTTTTTTGTGGGAGGAGAGCTTGTTTCGAAAAACGTGTCGAAATCCTGTTCTTTTTTTACTTCGCAGACTCCCGCACATCCGGCGTTCAACGTCACGGGCGAGGCGGTCAAGCGTGCAGTGCGCCATTTCAATCAATTGCGACTCGAGCAAGGAAAAGCTGCGTGACGTCTGGGGTAGAACAAATGCCTTGGCTCTGACGTTGGCAAGTGTCATCATCATTCGGACCAGACGACCTCAGCGAGAATTTTTATTCTTCGAGGCGGAGAGGACGACGTTTCAGAAGCAAATTATGCGCACTCCTTGGCGAAATCAATGGCTTTTAACTCGCCCACAACATTTTATTTTTAGTCGTTTTGTAAACGCTGGAAACTGTCACCCAACCCTCAACTCATTTTGCTTCTGTTTGTCAAGAGAGGAAACTGCGAGCGAGACCGCCTGCAAAACTCGGTGATCTGCGAAAAATCCCGAATCGCCGTATCTAAGTCGCACTTGAAATAAAACAAAGGGTTTTTGAACGCGATCAGAATGGTTTGTTTTGCAAGTGCACACCTCGTCAATGTACGCGTGAGATGATTGGGAAGCCTGAAACCCCTCTGTTTTTTTGTCCATAGCTTCATTGGGATTGGAACTTCGCCGGTTGCGGGCCTGGCACTGGAAATGAGCCTACTGTAGTAATAAATCAATATAACTCTGAATAGATCCAGGATTGACTATGATGTAATAATATGTTTCTATGATTAAAAATACCGTATACTCTGGACAAGTGATGATGCCTGTTCCAACTTCACTTCAGTGTGTCGTTGTGGCCCTTACCTTTGCAGATGACTGTATATAGTGCCAGCGCCACCATTAGGCGAACTGAGCGCTGCCTAGGGCACTGGGCCAAGGGGGAGGCAAAAATAGACCAAAAATAACAACTGCGTGGTTCAGAAAGTGACGAACGTACACCAAGTAAAAGTGACTGAACATGACAACAGTGAATGGAACACCAGTTCACGCAGTAATACCCTTTTGGTTAAGCCCCGCGTGTGCCACTATTTTTTGCCCAGTTTGCGCCATCATAACTCGCCAAACGATTGAGAGAGCTGTTGAAACCCTTTCTAGATGCCGAAAGTCTTGTAGTTTCGATCCAAAAAAATTGTTAAGCTTTGATTTGAGTTCTTCGTTGGGTGACGTCATAATTGATGTAGGTTTAGGGTGTTTTGGATGACGTCATCTGGCCCTGGGCCCCCACCCCAAGAGGCAATTTTTTGTTTCAAACAACTAGGCGAATATCCGCGTCTTTAGAGCCCGTGATTAGCTTTCTAGCGTTTGTGGTTCGAAAGTACGGCCTAAAAACAAATTAATTAATGAACCCCTAGAGCAGGGGTGTTAAACTCATTTCGTGCTGTGGTCCGTATTTACACATTTAGATTTTACGCCGGCCGGACAATTTTGCGCATAATGATACAATCGATATTCTCATTGCTATTTATTCATGGTACTGCGACTCGAAGGAACTTGACATCTTGGCAGTTAAACATGTTAATATCTGATACCAAAGATTGTGCAGTCGCAACTTTTAACGTTGAGTTGAGATGCGCATCCATCAACTGAGATCGGAATTGAGACTTGTTTAACTTTATCAAAGAGAACAGTTGTTCCCAGACGTAATTGGTCCAGCGTATTGATAAAATGTTATGATGTCAACATTTTCACATTTAGCTTTGAAAACACTGTTGCGCTGTAACTCAGTTCCATTTGATATTTTTGTGGCACCTCTTCAGCATTGACAGAAAAAGGGTTAGTGAGAATAGCAAAATTAGTTTCCAGATCTTTGATATCAGAAAATCTTTCTTCGAATCAGGCCCGTCGCCACGATGTAGCAGCAGGGGGGGCCACATTTTTATAATACTGTATTGGATGTATGCAGAAACCAGGGGGCCAAACGTGAAATGGGGCGGCCGGGCACCACTGGCCCCACCGCTGGCGACGGCCCTGCTTCGACTGTATTGGAAATTCTTCGAATTCTCTTGGAATCTACACAAATTCATGGTTTTAAGTTGAAGAAGTTGTTACCGTTGGTTACCTAATTATTAAGACCTTGTGTCGCATTATGACTATAAACAAAAAACGCAAGTCTACTATGACATAATAATAAACGTAACTCTGTCAGAACTAATGCAAGTACAAAACTGGTATGACGCGGGCCACAAAACCGCGCATGGCGGGTCTAATTTGGCCCGCGGGCCGCTAGTTTGACACCCCTGCCCAAGAGAATTAGCTAATTACCGATATTTTTACCGTAACTTTCGAACCACAGATGCTAGAAGGCCAATCAAGGGCTCTCAAGATGCCGGTTTTCGCCTAGGTTTATTTGCAAGAAAGAAAAACTTAAGTTTGAGGCCCAGGGTCCGATGACGTCATCAAAAAAATGTCGTCCTCCCAAAAAATGTTCAAATCCAAAACTTCCAAATTAAAAAAAAGTCGTAACTACAGTAGAACTTGTTCAATTCGTCACTTTTGCGTCGGTCCTGGCGGAATCCCTACCTTTTGTGTACATTTCTACTTGTCTAATTCGTCAATTTGCTCAATTCGTCACCTCTTTCTATCCCTTAGAAATGTTTTGTTCGGCTAATACGTCATTTGCAGTTTCGCTTTTGATGTATAAGCAGCTAGTACGTGTGGGAATTCAAACAAATGATCTGAGAGTAGTTGCACCTTGCAATTTGTTTGTCGAATTTATTCCTGAGGTGCGAAGCGTTACCCGACTCCCCACTGAGAGAACGCGGAAAGTCTTTAAAGTTTATTAAAGATCAGTGATGAAAGTAGAATAATTTTGGTACCTTAGCGACCAAGTATTTGTCAATATACCGTCTCGAAATTTAAACCATAGCCAATTGTGAAAAAGCAATCAAGAGCACGTCTACTTTTGGTTCACCTGTACTGTACATTTTAAAACAACAAAAAATGTACTGTACATTTTGAAAACAACCATTTAAAAATCAGCCAAAAAACGTTATGCACCGTTTTTCCGCGCGTTAAGAGGACAAATACCACAACACAACAGCACAAATGTAAAAAATTATTTGAAAGCTTTCTACAAAGGTTCATAGTAATTATCCTCTTTCCGCTTGCTTTTGACTAGCCATGCCACTTGTTGAGTGAGCTCTTCCTTTTCCAAGGCGTGTTCTGACCTATGGCTCGGAGATCCCACCCACAGTGCTGATAAATAGCAAGTTGGCGGCATTGTTTGTAGCTATCAGATTTCTTCTATCGTTTATAATATTGTTCATTGCGCTAAACCCTCGCTCACAGTCGGCATTGCTTGGTGATAGAGTGTCAGTTGTTAACTGCCACAAGCAGCTTGTTGAATTTATTAGAAATGCTTTTTCCAAAACTTGCCTCGTATTCAATAAAACCAAGATGGATTTCTTGGTTTCTGAGATGAAAGATCTTACATAAACTTTTTACTTCGTCTTCGCCAAATCGAGGATTTTCATGTGCCCAATTGTGTGGATTGAAAACACCCATTTGACTCACAAGGTTTTTGTACATCTCTTGGCGAGTTGCAACAACGTTAGCGTATGCTCTGTTTCAGGGGTGCAACCAGCTCTTCATTTGGGGGTGGCAATTTTTATGAAATTTCATTCGATGACGTCATCGTGCTTAATCAACCGTGTTACAACTTTTTCGCAAACGGTCACAGATGAAATTCTCTTCGCAGCATTTCCGAAAATGAGAACTTTTCAGTTTTAATCAATATGCAGACCGAACGATGAGGACAGAGTACAAATTAGTAGCCTTTTACAAACACTTGGTTCCATACTCAACTAGTGAAGTCATGGCTTTAGTGTGACAGCTGTTTAGGCTACTAGTAAACCTGCCTAACTTTTCGTCTTGTTATAGCAAATTCATCAACAGGGGTGGGGAGCCTACGGCCAGCGTGAACATTTGATAAGGTCCATATCAGAATTTTCGTTCGCAAGTTAGAGCACAAAATCGCGTCAAAACGAAGCTCCATCATAAGCAGGTACTTGGATAGTGTTACAGGCACGGTATGCCTGCATATTAGAATAGTCCCCCACTGGTTATTTAACGAAGACTGTTCAAGGCGCGCCCGAAATTACAGTGAAGAAAATCAGACCCGCCTATTTCGCTCGACCCGCTCAGTTAAATACACAAGTACTGTATTCATTCATGGTTTTATTAATATAGCCTTATGCAATGCGCAGTTACTCTCACATGCATCATAAATGCACAATATACACAGGGGGTTATAACACGAGTTCAGGGGTTTTAGTAATGGAGGAGAGAGTGACGCGAATTATCATAAAGTATCAGGGATAAGACAAGCTACTAGGCTATAATTCCCTAGTTAAGGTTTTAGTCCATCGGCAGGGGCGGAGCTAGGGGGGTGCTAGGGGGGCCACTGCCCCCCCAAAATTTTCCGCGTGACGTCATGCCACTGGAGTAGGTCTCTTTCTGAAAGTCCTACACAGACCATTGACAGCTCCCCTTGTTGCAAAACTGGTCCCTCCAGTGGCCCCCCAAATTAAAATGTCTGGCTCCACCCCTGTCCATCGGTATGCCCGTTTAGGCTGTATTAGCTCGGAATACCCGTAGCTATAGTTTTTCTAGTAGTCTCGGAATACCCGTAGTCCTACTAGTCGTTGTCCCGGAATACCCGTGGTCCAACTGAGTTTCTGCCTCCAGACGCGCGCCGGCTTTGTTAACCGAACGGGGATTCCTCAAAAGGTATAAACCCAACGGGAATTCATCAATATCATTCAGGGGTTCTCAAACTTTTGGTGTTATGGAGCCCATGAAGAGATTGACCACAATTTACGGAGCCCCACAATAACTTTCTACAGTTGCAAAATTAGCCAAGT
>JGI24159J19872_10009857_pt1 | contig 12521 bp, 10 predicted proteins | sample Ectturendosymbi4_FD_19872 | JGI IMG/M metagenome (IMG submission 19872)
AAAAAATAATGAGTCTTGTCTGAGCGAACACGCAGCATGGAAGAGTTCAATATACGATCACATTTGCGTGCCTCAAGAAAGTGAACCGTATTAACAAATGCTATATTTCCGATACAAGTACGTTTCTTTGACATCTCTGTTGCCGTTACCAATTTGAACTGTGCTTTAGCAGCTACATGTTATTTTTTCTCATGTTCTATGTCAGTATGTTTATTTCGAAAATTCAAGGATCGGCAACAGCAATTCTTCAACGAATCCATGGAGATACTGAGCAAATATTTTCCATGGAATGTTACACGTTCCAATGCACTTTTCACTCAGCTCATCCTGGAAGTCTATATGCCGCCATCGTGCTGTCTGTTTCAAAAACTAGAAAAAGTTGGAGAACTTGTAAATGTTTCTGGTTTTACGACAAACATTTGACAAAAAGCAGCTTTACCTTATTTAGTAGCCAAAATGTTCCTTTTACACTTCATGAAATGACACTCACCTTTCCTGTGACCCGTGTTTGATCAGATAATTGTCGTGTCGACAGTTTCAAACATGAGCACCGGTAACAGACCTCACGCACGTTTTACTGAAAAAGGATGGCACAGGGTGGCGCTCTTGAACGTCATCGAGCAAATCAGCAAAAGAGTACAAATGGCAACAGTTGTTTCTGTTTATTGTCTTTCAAATGCGTGCTTAAACGGTGCAAAACCATAGACTGATGTTAAGTCGTTCACCTCTGAAATATTAAGTCTTTTCACTCGGTTTTATATATTGTTCCAAGTTACCGCTAGTTTAGATTTCTGTTAAAGTCATCGTTTTGCTCTGTCATCGTTTGCAGTAGGTCACCGTTTGCACTGTCACACTTCGAAAAATCATTTGCACTTTTCTGAGGCACAGCGAAACTGCATAAATTTACGGCAAAGTTTTCTCAAAAAGCTGCACCATGCTCCATGCATCTTCAAAAGTATCGACTTCCCGTCGCGAGGAACAACAATTATGATGATCAGTGTTAAATCGACACCATGATTTGCAAAATCTAGCTCCCATCGGAAGTCATAATAGAAGAGAGGCGTTTGTAAACTTTCTTTATTTTGGGGTCACTTTTTTTGTGAATGTGCCTTATTGTATGTCACAAGTCGTTAGCGTCGCACTGCGTGCTGCATCAAAAAATAGAAAATCCGCGATATGGCGACTGTAAGCCACGACTGCGAATTACCGAAAATATATCACACGTTCTCCATGTACGTTAATTGCTTGAAAGTCAGCAATAAATTCCATTTTGTGCTGTAATGCATGTTGTACGTCTAAACTACGTAAATATCACGTTATTATGCACTACGTAATGTTCAAACACATTACCTTGCTGTTCAGATTTATAAACATTATAAACAAGAATTCAAAACCTTCTCACTTAACCATTTTTTGTGTTAGCTGGTACAAATAACAGATCATCCATCTCTTTTAAATGTCTCTATCAAGTGGGAAACAATAGGTTATGCAGTGTAAGGAAAAGTCCCTCAATTTTCAAAAGAGCAAGTACAATGACGAGCATTGACGTAGGGCGTCAAACAGGGATTGATTTAGGGAGCGCGGAACCCCAAGCCATCTTGGGTTTGGGACCCCAGGCAGGTGTGACCTATTTGGTTGCTTATCTGAAAAATGTGAAAATATGCCCACTTGTGTGTAGTGCCCCCTCAAAAATGTATCTTTATGGTGCTGACTTTGGTTCAACGATTGCCTTGACCTTCAACAGAAATTTAAGCCTTGCCTACATTCTTCTCAAAAACAAATTAGAGTTTCTTGTAGTTTTATTTTTTACATATTACATTTTCACCCGGGACCGTGTTGCCGCTCTCGAAAATATCGTCAGTTGTTGATCTGATTAGCTGTAAGTGAACTCCTTTGTTATAGTAACTAGGCCTACATCTTTCAGTGGATACTAGGTTTATTTATGCCGTTTTTAAGTTGTCATTTTCCAAGCAATAAAAATATAGTGTTTTAATCCTACGCTATAGGCTGTTGGTAAACAGCATGAAGACAAGTTTTACACCCAAAGTATTGGCGCAACTCCCTCAGCTAACCATGAAGTAAGCCCAATGTAGACTTATTTTTCCAAATAAAACTCACGAGAAACTGTTCAAGCTGATTTAATTAACGTATATAGAGCTTCAAGAAGCAATCTCTGTTTGCGCGGACATTCTAGTTGGTAACAACCAAAGTAGCATCCACCACTGACAATATTGCTTTTCATTGGAGTTCTGCAGTGTCTGGCGGTCTTGCGTTGTTGCGAGCTTTTTGTCAATGGAAGATTGAACATCAAGCAAGTACTGTTCTTTCATTTTCATTCTTTTCTTGTAACCATAGGCCTAGCCAGGGTATCCATGCTCCCCCAAAATTTTTAGCATATCTTGTCATTTTGTTCTTTGACAGGCATAGTCCTGAACAAAATGCCGTTGCTCGCTTAAAGTCAAAGTATTTCCCCCCAAACATTTTGGGCTGGCTGCGCTCCTGCTTGTAACTACTTTCAGACAGACATTTTTGGTGCAGCTGGTCCTCAGCGCCACTTTATCACGTCTGCACCATTGCATTTAGGATTCGAAGACTTTCATTACATTAGTATAAGCTACATTTAGTTTTCTAAGATCAAAGTAAGCCATTCAATGTGCGGCCCTCATTAATATGTCATTCAGTGTGCGGCACTGGCTAAGACAGTGACATAATTTTTGGCTCATTAAGCCAATTGGGTTGGACATGGCTGGTCTAGACGTTTTATTTTTCGCTCGTTTCAAAGTACATTGTGAAGTTATGCATGTGCGCATTTTCTCAAGTTTTAAGTTAATATTGAGTCGCCATACCAAAGAGCTGCGCGGGGCCCCAAAAACTCGGGGCCCTAGGCCACGGCCTATTTGGCCTATGCGTAAATCCGTCACTGAGGTCAAATATTCGGGTGTACCTGGGGTCACAGGGTTTTGCCCGAAAAAGTATGTTCATGCTCAGAAAGTTAGATTTTCAAACATTCTACCATTCAACTTTTCTACCATGAAATAATTAAATTATAAAAAGCTTTTTAAAATGCAAAAATTTTTTTCATGTTTCAAATTTTTTTTGCCCGAAAGCAAAATAGTGTGTTCTACACTCCTCCTCTCCTACGTCTGTGATGAAAGGGCACCAGAATCACGGTCTCATTATTGTATCCCCATTTTTGCCAGTAGTGGAACCAGACCTGGTATTTACACAGCGCAGATAAAAAACAGGCCGCCCAAACGCCCATGTATCCTTAAATTTCCATTGAAAAGAATTCAAGTGAAAAACAAAATATCATCCAATTTCAAATAAGGACCTGCTTCAGGAGGCGCCAAAGTCGTTTGACATTGCTCGTGTGTCACGAAAATGATGTTGTGCAATAGGATTTTCATCATCCAATTTAAATGAAAGCACATCTAACACGTGTGTTTAACTTGCATGTTACAATGAAAACTAAATCTACTATTAAAATCTTTATAATTCACATATACTGTAGAGATAACGCACACATTTCCAGCAAATATCAAACAATTTGCAAAACTTATCATGTATCCTCTGGCCCGGTGTGATTTCTACAAAAGCAAACGGAATAGAATTTGTCATGCTTATGATTTGATTAAATAAAAGACTAGTTTTTTCCTCAAACGACGAACTGAGTTGGCAGAACAGGAAGGTTTCGTGAAACATACGCAGTAAGAGAAATTTCTTCACCTTGAGAACATCAAATTCAAGCGTTTTGTACTTCATAGCACGACCTCATGTAACTGTTACGAAATATTAACCTTTAAATTTTTCTCTTTTGGAATTGTATGCAGAACGTAAGGCCACATGTTTCTACTACTTCTCATTGTAGTTGTATTATTGACGGAATCCCTACAGCATATCAGAAAATAGCAATTCAGGGCTTTTGACTGGAGGTCTAAAGGCCTCTTTGTGACAAAAGCTTTCATGAAGATTTCGCTTCTAATCAGGAAAAGGGTGGAAAGGTGACAGGATATTATTCATTTAAAAACTTGCTTTCTCTTTGTACTCTGCATTTGTTGGTCTAAACCTAAATACTTGTTTATATTTTTCAGTGGAACCAACAAGATCAGCATCGAACATTTGAAAAAATAAGCTTTCTCCTCGTCCTCCATCTTCAGCGATCCATCTTTGCAGCTTGTCTCATTAACTTCCCTTATCGAGGTTGAAAACATGCCAAACAACCAGCTTGTAGACAAACAGTCCTTGCGCATTTAGCACGCTTGGTTACTCCATTTACTGCGAACATGTGGGCCTCCTCAATAAAGGCAAATGGCCTTTGTTCTTGCGCTAGCACTGCTCACGAGTGCCCTTCAGCGGAAAAGTAAACACGAGCAAGTGGCTCTGGGCAATAGATACTGATTTGAGCGCGGTCTGAAAAGTTATGGACAAAAAAGTCTTTCTTTGAAACTAAACAAGTGACTCTTCACAGGCCCGCAGTTTATTGATCCCAAGAGAAATAACTGACCGGGAAGTCACAGGCACGTGCTCGACCAGTTTAGATAGGTTTGCTTGTTTCTGCCCACACGCTTAGGCTTGAGTTGTGCAATGGTAGCGTCTGCTGTTACTCTGTTAGTGAACAAAGGCCAGTCAGCAATGGAATTGAAATAGTTTAAGACAAGCTTTACAAGCTCACCTCATGGAAACGATTTTTATAGTTATTTCAGCAGTAAAGCATCAAGTCGTGCTAGAAATGATAGTTACGTTGTTTACTCGAAAGTCAAAACACTTTGTTTGTGATAATGTACAAATTCTGACTTAGCAATATCATTTTGTTGATCAAAATGCTCTATTTTAGCCCTTAAAGATTTCAATAAAATTTTCTCTTTTAGGCTGTCGCCCTTAACGAACAGAAAGTGCCAGCATTCTGCTTGGTCTATTTTATTTATTTGTAATTTTACTTGATTTATCTATTCTCTGTTTTATAACTTTACTTCAACAAAAATTTAAGCCATTTCGCTAAAAATGGTTATTACTTTGCTGTTTGTTTTTTTCTGTTTTCTTTGTATCTTTTTGATATGTTTTTGTTCTTTTTCAATTCCCGCCTCAGCGTAATTGACTAAAACGTGGTTATGTTCATCTCATTTAAATGGTTTTAGATGGGCTGCTGCCTTTACAGAGTCACTGGCAGTTGGCACTGATCATCAGACAACTGATGACGTTATTTGATTGCTAGATAGTAAGCGAAGTACCTCTTGCTACAACTGTAATAATGGCAATCAGTGTTGGTTGCAACGAAACAGTTTTCCGTTGTTTCATCAATGCCCCGAAACGCCACGCAGCATACGATCCTCTAGCACTTGCTTGTGAACCGTTCCGCTTCGATGAACTGTTCTCGTGGCGGTAGGCATTAGCACGTTGCTCGGTTACACGGTCTGCACAGATTGTTTGCGTTACCCTGGCAACAAGCAAACACCAGTTCCTCTAGGTTCTCTAAGATTTTGTTCAAACGGTGTAACAACAGGTAAAAATGAATATATGCTTCTCTTAATACAGCTGTACAAAGTTTAGCGAAACCAAGCTTTTCACTGTGTTTGTCTTGAATCTGTAAGGTTTTAGGAACAAGACTAAGTCTCACAAGTCATTGCGCGTTTTTGCGCAACAAAAGCGCTTAGCGTTTTTAGTTCTATGAATCTGTTTTGCAGCTGTTGAAATAGTGTGCCTTTCTTTGCAGACAACAATTTTTTCCACAGTGCCTGAAAGAAAATAGCAAGAGAAACAGTAGGTAAAAGTAATGCTAGTCTAAACAAAGTGTACTGCAAAAAAATACTCTGTAAATGCACTTTGCACAAATTGATCTAGGTCCTACTCCTTTTAGCCGTATGATAAGATCGCACTGATTAGCTATAATCAAGGTACACTGAACAATATTTCAGCGACCGTGAATTGCCCAGTGAGCATAATCCTCAAATTGAGAGCAGCTGGGGATGGCGGATGACTTGCAATTTATCTCATTGTGTTTATTTACGTAACACTGCAGTCACAAGGGTTGGTGAGCACGCATGCTCGGATACACGCTCTCTTCTCAACTTCAATGTTATTTACCATTGTGTGACTCAACGTTTTATCATGGCCGTTCTAAGATGATGCGCGCTGCCTTCAAAAACAAGGTGTTGACAGGAAATGAATTCCGTGTTCCATGTAACTCTCGTTCTCGCTTTTGCGGAAGCACGTGTACCCAATACATGCTGATAAGGTTTTTTCAGCTACTTGGTTACCTGCCGTTTGCAAAAACCGTGAGTATATTTTTTCAAAGAACAGCACATCGCTTTTACTGTTCCACCATTTTTGTAGCTAAAAGCATAGACTGAGTTTATGAAATTTGGTCTGATGCCTGAGTTTTTACAACTTTAGAGGTGCTAGCCACCGTACTGTATTGCACCGTGCAAGTGATAATGTAAAAGCGAACACACGAATAATGCTGTGATCGCAACGTACGCATAACAAAATATAACCGAGATTTCACAGCAGCTCATTCTTGTAAACAAGTTGACTCGACCTCATTTGCCAACATAAACAAACTGCTATCAGTGCTTCCAACACAGAAGACACCTGTCATCAGAAAATCTTCTCAATTGCACCGCCAGAAAACACAGTTTATTCGTGCAGGGAAGATTGAACTTTTGGGAGTGGTTTGTTTATGGCAAAGCAGTGGTCGTGGCAACAACTTGTTTGAGATAATATCCGCAGTGGTCACTGACTGTTTGCACCGGTAGGTGCCGCGGTAGCAGTTTGTTTGCGTTGGCACTTCTCGTTATTACAATCTGTTTAATGAGCCCGTGGCATTTTTCAAGAAACGCACAATTCCCGCTTGCGACTATCTAAAGACTTGTAGTCATAAATCGTTCAGACGGGGTTCACATTTCACTCGCGTTTTATTGGCCAGTTTTTCGGAAAGTTCGTTCCTGTTTAATAATAATCGTGAATAAAGAAGTATCCGTATTAGCAGTCGATGAAAACAGAGATGCTCATGTAAAAAATCACAAAACGAAACAACAGTCGCACTTGAACAGTTCCCTAGCCTAGCTGAACCAAAATTTAGGGTGCTCCCCTTAATTTTTCGATTTTTTCTAATGACGTTAATTCGCTTCAGTTATCAATATTGTTGACATTTCACGTACGAGCGATATTTGAGATCAAGCTAGTTGACTCGTTTGTTTTCCCAGAATGTTTATTCAGAACTGTTGTTTATTTATTCAGAAGTGTTGTTTATTTATAATGTTTATTCAGAATTTCCCCCGAAAAATGCGTCCCCATTTGCTTAACAATATCTCTTGTCAGAGACCTTTTCATTCAAAGTTAAACAACAACCATGCTTTTAGGCATTCACCTCCACTGTGATTTTCAGCATGCTTCGTAACCCTCACCTGAAAAACGTTAAGTTACAGAAATATTTTAATACAAGCAAATTTTGCAATGTGGCTAATCGGACGTAAACACCTACAGTAACTACCACATTTTCCATATGAGCGATCTAGATTAGGGTTGTCCGCATTTGACTCTTGAGCTTTGCTTAAATGCAGCTTAAAGTGGTCAAAGTTGTCATTACCACATCAGAATGAATCAGTTCACCAATCTCAGGCGGCTAGTCCAGTTGCTGTACGTTGAAAAAATAATAACAATTGCTTTCGTACAGGGAGCCGTAGAAGGTAGGAATCTAACTGCAAGTCAATTAGAACAGAGCTAATGCTAACAGTTATTCAACATCACTGAGTTGTTGCAGTTTCACAATTAAGAAAAGCATTTGTCCGCAATCTATTAACACTCTACCAGTCAGATTTGAACCACAAATCGTTTTACACACCTCTTTATTACACTGTATTGCCTGTGTGTATTTTACACTGAATAAGATGAGAAAGATATGGGTAATATTGCATTGACACAGGTGTGGGGAACCTATTTGCCATCACGGGCCACATATTTTGTGGCTTACGGCTTGCGGGCCGCAAAAAATTTTATCGTGATCTTCCTAAGAAAAATAAGAGAAAAAACATGAGAAAGAGCAATAGACTACTCTTGGCTTACTGTCGAAGTATCTGCTCATCATGGAATTTCGTTTTGACGCGATTATGCGTTCTAACTTGAGCAACATATTCACGGGGGCCGGATTGGACCCGAGTGCCGCAGGTTTTCCGCCACTGTATTAACCGATAAAGCCATAAAATTACCACCAAAGGTAATGGTTGCGTAAAGGAAGCACGTTGTCTGAGCGATAAAAACTCATGCTGGACAAATCGCAATTTATCTTTTCCGACAGTGGTGTAGGAGGCGGGGGTGCAAGCGCACCTCCAAAAGTTTTGATTTGGTGAGAATCCGGGCAAAATCCCCGACAATCCGGGCAAATTACATGGAAATATGGGCAAAATCTGTGAAAACCTTTGCAAATCTCTGAAAATCTGGGGAAAAATGGCGCCCAACGTGTGGTTTTATTTGAACGAAATGGCACCCAACTTTTGCAGAATCATATGAAGACCTTTTTTTGGAGGTCGTCCCAAAAGAAGGTCTGCTTGAAAAAATGTTCGCACATAATGTGGCCTCAAAAGTTTTTCGGGCAAGCTTGGGAAAATTCGGGCAAAATTCCATCGTACCCCCAAAAAGGTGCCTGCTCCGACACCTATGTTTTTCGATATATTGCTAAAAGATGTTTCTCGAAAGACTGGTACGATGGAAATCGAAACGGTGAGAATTTGGTACAATTATTAAAACCAATCAGACGTGCTCTTTGAGAGCAACAATCGCTAAATTAAATTGCTATGGACTTCCCCGTGCTTCTCAGACTTTCCCTAACAATGAAAGTTTTGCTCAGAGACCGGATTTTCCATGCGCGGTGCAACTGGAACACTCCGCGAAACACACCAGCATTGGTTTGTGCACAGCTAGCTTAACGTCAACAGGCAGCCTTTTCTCAGGCAGCCGCGATTCATCAATCATTAACAAAGAGCTCGCTCATGGACAAAGAGCTGGTTTATGATGCCGGATCGGGTATCGCATCTGAAAGTGACGAAAATTACAAGTTGCTCGATGTTTTATTGTTCCCCCGGTTATAGATAGGAACGCTTTGCACGTGCGCTTAGATCATAAGGTATTCGTTTCAATCGCATTCATTTTGAAACGGATAATTTCGAGATGATGGCAGCGATACTGGTAAAGTGTAAACCAATCCATGATCGAGTCTGTTCTGCATGACAGTAATGCGTGCTTTGTAAATTGTAGGTATGTAGTGTAGCTTGCGTCAAGTCAGCAAAGGATGAGGAAATTCAACTGGTCGAGACACTCAGATAGATAAAATTTTATAAACGTGCAAGACTAGATCAGGTTTCCATTGCAGTTTTTTGAACTGGTTGGTATTGCACTTCTCAAGCTGCTGCTTTTGATCTTGCCGCTTGTACACGTCTGGGCTCCTTTTTTTCTTCAGCCGGTAACTTAGCATAGGTACGTCCAAGATCGCATAATGTTGTGAAATACACTTTCATACGGGTGTTCACACAAATGCTGATCGTTTCTTGCCGCCTTGGCCTTGTTTCTATCGGGCATGACCGTTATTTATTCATCCCTAATTCAAAATGACTCACAGCCAGCGGGGTTTGAAGGAGCTTAAGACACCGTTTTTTGAGCAAATAATGCCTGTGAAGCGTAGGGCTCTTGAAGGCAAAATGCGAAAGTAAACACAAAACAAAAACCAAAGTTAACATAAAAAGAAAGCGGAAGTTTAACTCAAATCATGGATGTGTGAGGTATTCCTGCACCTGGAGAATATTGAAACAAAAATGAAGAAAATCGGATAAAATTAGGTATAAAATTGGATAAAAATTTATTGAACTCTTGTGATGTGTTGAAAAAAGTAATTCAACTTTTGAAATATGGGCAAAGTTGGTCAAAAGTTTAGAGAAGGTGTGAGGCCAGCCTTACTACAGGGGTGGCCAAACTTTTTTACCCGAGGGACGAATTCGCGACTGCCTGGCCACTAGAAGGCGGGATACAGTGCGATTTCTGTAATCTATGCAAAAATAGGTTGTTAAAATGTATTGTAGTAGAATAATAACAATAAAATCACACCATTTTGTTTATACTTTTATAGCGCTGCTTGCAGCTAAGTGCAGCTGTGGCCGACAAGTCAACAAGAGACAGACAGCAGCCAATGCTGTTGCACTGCTGTAGACAGTTGGAAACGTGGTGCTTAAAAATGTGCAAGGTGTTTGGCGGGCCGAATTTAACTGGTCGGTGGGTTGCATGGGGCCCACGGGCCGTAGTTTGGCCACCCCTGCCTTACGAGGTAATTCGGGCTTATTCACGAAGAAAAATTCATAAAGTTGGAAAAAATTCCTGCGTTATTCGAAAAGTACAATGATCGGTAAAAGTACAAATTGTGAGTTGTTCCCAACCAAAAATCTGGCCCATAAAGCTCTGTACATCACTGAACCACCAATGCTGCCCAAGTGAGGAAACTAAAGAAATATGCAGCAAGGAAGATTTTGACATAAGCAAAGAGCTACACGCCCAAGTTTTATGAGAAAGTGGCCACAATTGCAAGCTGCAATTCAATCTAAATGATCAGAACGCTGCTCAATAAAGAAACGCTAGTGGGAAAGTATTTGATTTTGAGCTCCGAAGATAAAAATTAACCTTGGAAGAATACTTCCATCGCCTATAAAGACACTCCGCTCCTAGCAATTGGTATCACAATATCTTTATTAAAAATATCTTGAAGTTAAGCTCCAGTTGCATCATAGCTGCTGTGACAAAAAGCACAACGATGTTCTCAACAGTAACAAAATAACTTCTTTCGTTTGAGCGAGTTCTTTTGTCCGCTGCTAGCCCGCCTAGATGTCGGGGCAGGTGTTGAGCAACCACTCGGTTGTCTCATCGTCCAGAACCGTCAAGCCGTGTAGTCGGTGGTGAGGTCGATGGATTGGACAGTGAAGGACGACATGGTCGACGGTTTGTTGTGCGCCACACTCACAGGCCGCAGAGGAGGCCATACCCCATTTGTACAGGCAGGAGCGGAAACGTCCGACACCGGTGCGGAGGCGGTTGAGTCGGACCCAGGCTTTTCTTGGGAGGGTCATTCCGGGTGTGTGTGTACCGGTGTCTGGAATTAAAATGCGGAGTCTTGTGGGGTTGTCCGCCCACTCCGCGTTCCACTGATGATCCGCCCACTGCACCACACGTATGTTGTTGTTGTCAGAAAAACTGATGAGTTGTTGTGTGGCGGGTACAAATGGGTGTCTCGATTTGAGGAGCCGTGCAGCTGCACCCGATGGATGGATGGATGAGTGCTGAGTGGAGCAGTTGTCCAAGCTCCATGGCACGGCGTCCTAGGGATAGTGTGGCTCCTCTGCGACGAAGCTCAGCAGGTTGGATGCCTGCGAGGATTGGAAGGTTGTCCGCTGGTGTAGGAAGCAAGCATCCAGTCACAATTCGCAAGGCGTCGTTGATGGTGGGATCAATAAGGCGGGTATGAGCACTGCGGCACCAAACAGGAGCGCAGTATTCTGCAGTCGAATGGACCAGGGCTAGGGTGGCTGCTCGCAACGTTGTTGCTCCAGCACCCCAGCCAGAGCCAGCACGCCGCCTCAGGAGTGCGACGCGTGATGTTAGCTTCTTGCGAAGGGACTCAAGGTATCGGCAGCACGTGAGCCCCCTGTCCAACGTTACTCCGAGGTATTTGGGCTCGGAGCAGAAGGACAGGGTTTCGTTGTTGAAGTTGACTTTCAACTCACGTTTGGCTTCCTTGGTGTTAAGATGGAAGACTGCCGACACCGTTTTCGTGGGGCTGAGCTTTAGCTTCCAAGTCTGGAGGTATTCACCTAGTGTTGCCATGTCCTTGCTCAGCGCCCCTCCCACTGCCAGCCAGTCTCCATCAACATGCATGATTGCTAGGTCGTCAGCATATGCATAATTTCTGGAAATGGTGACTGGCAGGTCGGATATGTAGATGTTGAACAGAAGGGGCGCCAGGACAGATCCCTGTGAGACGCCGTTCTTGAGGCGTCGTAACCTGCTCCTTTGGCCATTGCCGGTGGTAAGGGTAAAGCTGTGATTGCTAACCATCTCCATGATCATGCGGACCATGTGTCGGTCAGGCAGCAATCGCAGCAGCTTGCAGGTGAGGTCGCGGTGCCATACGGTGTCGTAGGCTGCTGTGAGGTCGACAAACACAGCTCCGGCCTTCTGTTTAGCTGAAAATCTATCCTCGATGTCCTGTGTCAGCAGGGTGACCTGATCTACGGCCGACCTCCCGTGTCGGAAGCCTGCCTGCTCCTGTGGGAGCAGTGGGTCGATGATTGGTTCGACACGAGCGTAGATGAGTCTCTCGAGGATTTTAAATGGGACACACAGCAGAGATATAGGACGATAGCTCTTTGGGTCCCCCAGTGGCTTCTCTGGTTTAGGGATCGCAACTACTAGTGCTCTTCTCCAGATCTTTGGAATTTTGAGTTGGCGCATGCAGGAATTGAGGAAGTCGCAGAACCAAGATTTGAGAG
>JGI24159J19872_10009859_pt1 | contig 12519 bp, 11 predicted proteins | sample Ectturendosymbi4_FD_19872 | JGI IMG/M metagenome (IMG submission 19872)
GGCGTGTCAAGCCACAACGCTTTCGCATTTTACCTAGACTAGACCAAGTTAGGAATTAGCGCCCTACTCCACAGTAGTGCTGTAACAAGTGTTACGTCTTAAATAACAATAGTGTTAAGAATGTGTCTGTAACTGTAACCTTATGGTTCTGTCTTCAATGCAGTTGCAAAAAGTGTCTGTAACCCTGTAATTTCGCCGGCTTCAATGTCTTGTACTACGTTCTGTATTGTCTGTTTTTATTAACCTGCGTTCTGCAGAGCGTGTGTGTTCATACTATGGACTTCGTGTCTGCTATAAACAAATAAATTAAATTAAACTATAGAACAAGTCCCGGAAATCCGAGGTAAACAGCATCGAAGATGAGTGATAATCAGACGATAGAGAAAATGATAGCTTTAAATAAGGAATTTCAAAATTCCCTAAAGAAAGATATAAAACGAGTACGGAAAGGTTTACAAAAATTGCACCAAAAATTTGATTGTTTTTGTTCACTTCTTAGTGATCTTTCAAAAATATTACATCCTAAAATCGATCCCAAATCTTCTGAACAGAGCATGAACTCAGAAGACTTGTACTTGACTCCTTTAAGTCTAATTGCAATGACCAATGTTTTGGCTGAATGCATATCTAGGAATCCTACTTTTAAAAGGATTCTCATGACCAAAGATCTTTCTCAGACTCGATGTTCGATGCAATAATTGAAACGAAAACCGGTCATATTGCTAAATATTATCGTAATAAGAAGAGATCTAACTTCACCACAAGTAAGTTTGGAAATAACTTTTACAGACACCCCAAACCCCTCTCAAATGATCCTAACCTCTAGTTTTATATGAGACGAACTAATTTATCTCATTCTGTTGCAGTTGAATGCGTCGCCTTGAACTACTGAGGCAAGCACAAGAGAAAGCTGGCAATTCGGGGCAGTAACTAACAGGAAAGCAACCAGCAGCAATAGAGCTCCCTCACTGACTTCACTCTACTCCTACTAGGTTGCACTGTCATTTTAAAGGGATAAGAGAATTACGATAATTTGCTTGTGGTGACTAGCACAGTGACTTGTTACTCATGGGCACCATTTGGCGGTGACCATTTATTTACATGTGGCGCCATCTTCTGGCCGCCACAATTCATCATGAACTTATAAAATCCTTTCATGTTGCCTTTTAAGTTATTAGATTTTCACCTTACTATTGTATATAGTTAAATATTTGCTACGAAAATTGGCTTTCTATGCCACCCAATTTCTTGATAATAGTAGTAGATTAATGATCACATTCTGTAAAAGATTGCTGTAATCAAGACTGAAAGCAATCTTGAAAATGTTACTACTTGGTGACGAAACTCTCTAAATCAAATGCTTTAGATATCCTAATTGTTACACAAACTGGCCTAAAGTCATAAAGGCGAACTGATAATTTTGTTAATACTTCTCAAGAACTACGCACCTGAATCGAAAACGGTGACAAATATATTAAAAACTAAATGTTCCAACAACAAGAAACAAAGAGTTGGTATAATCAAAAGATACCGCAAAAGTCGAAATTGTGTATGCATAAGACAATTTGCATTATTTTCACTCTGAAGACTTTTGTGCAAAGAATTAGTGATGCTATCTTTCATGATAACATCCTGTTTCATGTGTTTCAAAAAACAGTTTGAAACATTTTCGTTCATCAGTGACCATACCTAGAGTGACCAAGCACTTCAAACAATTGTTGAAAGGTGCTGCGAAAAAGGTCAAATCTGGTATGAAATTCCAGACTTTTAAGATATTAAATTTTGAAACAAATCGATTCACTGAAATGTTGAAACAAACTCGAAAGAGGAGATACGACGTTATTCATAACGTTAAACCTTATTAATATTAAAAAGTATGAAAAACACCCTAGCTAAGTGAGATTTATTGACGAAAATGAAATCTGTTAAAAATTTCTTTTAAAGTTCTCTTTGTCAACCGTTCATTCGGATGGATTATAAACTTTGAGGACTAAAAAGTGCTTAAGTTTAAAGCATTAAGACATTTTTCAAATCTTATAATTCCTTCAGCCAACCAACATTGACTGTCGTTTTGAAGAAACCTTATTGTTTTACATCTCTAGTGATGCAACCAAAACAAAAATCTACAGATGTCGTTGCATCTAGCGTAAATTTTGAAAGCTTTCCAGAAAACTTTACTTTTGCACTCAAGACACCAATTTTATAAAAACTTTTATTCACAAGATATCATCTTTCAAGCCAATGAGCTAAGAGGTTCATTCATAAAAGAAGGTTTTTGCAAATGCATCCTGCTAATCGCAAAAGTCTTTAAATCAGTTTCTCTTATTTCACTTATCAATGCGTATCAACAACGTTCTTCATAAAGACAACATCAATTTCTCTACGGAATTCAGGAACGAATCTTCACATAACCTCATGCTATCAACAGAGGACTTTACGTTATAAGGTCCCCGACAATCAATTGATCAAGATTTCCGATTTGATTCATCTTTCATCCATAAAGAAGAATAACAACATTATCGTTTCTATTCGAAGAATACACTCCGGAAAGAGACCATCTAAACAATGGATTTATCAACGAAGAACGTCCGATTTTCTCCATGCATTCCACCCATATGCAAAGACACCCGACGTCTTCAATCAAACAGAGTGGAAAGGACTGTTGAGTTCGTCTTGGCTCCTCAACATGAAACGTCTTGTGATGCTGAAATAACAACGAAAAGAAGACTTCGATTACTGGAGAAAAATAATTGAAGAGAGCAAATTAGAAGCTTACTGACGAATTCACGACAAGCCAAATGAAGCTGAAAACCAAACAACGACTAAAAGCCATTAACTCTTTAAAACATTGTTATGCGTACCTACTTGATATATTTGCACATTTATTGTGAGTCACCTTTGGGAGAGAGTAACTTGAGATGGCATAAGAAAACTATTATACTAAAAAATAACTTTAAATTGCAAATAGAATTGATAATGAAAACAGATAAAAATACTGTTGTAGAATACCGATCGGAATTCACGATTAGAACGCAAAATGTGGTTTACCACTAGTGTCGCTATTGCACTGTGTACTGCTCGAGATTTGTCACGTGACCTTGATGTCGCGAGTTGCGCGTATAAAAAGAGCGGAACTGCCATGCTCGAATCAGTTGAGCAAGTGGGCATCCCAAGCTTAACACCTAAACCAGTAGTGGGCTTACCAAACTGGAATAGGCCGAATATCCAGCAGTGGGCATACCAAGCTGGCTTAGTCCGAGTGGGCATACCAATGGACTACCTTGTATGAAAGAGACTTACGGTTTAGCGGCTATGATGCTGCTGACAATTCGGGCTTCTCTCTCCTCCAGGAAAGAAATAAATTTGCGCTAACCCCTGTTACTTGTAATAAAGTTCTATGTGCATACCAATACACCATGTCATAGTAAACTCTTGTTGTTGATATTCAAAGATAAGTGTCGCAGTGCTTAACGTTATACTAATGAAACCATGAGTGAATACATTTCTGTCTGATAACAAAACTGAGCAGGAAGTCGAACGAAACCGGCGGGTCTAAGTTTTTTAATTGTTAACTTGGGCGTGCCATGGACGCTCCGGTTAAATTAACCAGTGCTCTCGNGGAGTTGTCCAAAATGTGTAGTGATCTTCTTTTAGAAGATGACTGCAACAGCTAGAACCAGACTGCTACTCTCCTTNTCAAAACAGGTAGTCTTTATACACCTGGCAACACATTTTAAGGCAGCGCTAANTTTTAAGGCAACGCTTAACCGGATNCAACCATTTTTTACAGGGCGCAGGGTACTTGGTCCAAAGCGNGCACCTTCTTNGTTTNTAACGGAACAATTGTATTTTATAGCTTTATCTCTTCATATAGCAATGTATNCGTTTTGGATATCAATCAAATTTATTCTCTGAATGTTAGTGGTTATTCTCTCTCGAACAATACACGAAATATATGTACACTTCATGCAATGGTAAACAATTTACAATGTACAGTTCAGTCGAAGAGTATATCTTAGTCTTCACATTGGTCTAGCTTTATACGTTTGGATGAAAGTCCATTCTTTGTAGAACTTTGGTGTCCCAGTATTCATCCATGTCTCGACTATTCATGGAAAGTAGTGACAATCTTCTGGGCCGTTTTCTTGATTTGTTTTCTACGTCGGTAATGTCGCTTATCAACTGTATTCCAGATTCTGAAGACGTTTCATGTTGAGGATGCAATGCGAACCCAACACCTGGGCCAAACGTAACAAATCTGTGCATGGTTCTTAACGCCTTAGCTGTCGCTGTTTTCAGCCTAGTACAGCAGTTTCCCCCAGAGGTGAGCGGACTGTCATATTTTGCGATCCAGATCCAGTCCTGATTTGTTAAAACTCAGTCCAAGTTCAACCACAGTCCAAAAAACTTTTCAAACGTATTGTCGAAGTCCAAAGGATCTGAAAAATGCAGTCTTTTCACAACGAAAATGCCGCATTTCTTTTACATTAACTCAGTCCAAATCCGGTCCGGTTTCTAAATTTTGAAGTGATTTACAGTCCGGGTCCAATCCAAATTCCACAAAATTTGTTATAGTCCGGATCCAGTCCAATCCAAGTCCAGCCCAATGTTCATCTCTGGCAGAGACGAGCGGACTGTCATATTTTGCGAACCACATCCAGTCCTGAATTTTTAAAACACGGTCCGAATCCAACCATGGTCCAAAAAGTTTAAGAAATTGAAAATCCAAGTGCAAATAAAGCCCAAAAAATTAACACACTACAGCTTTTTAATGACAAAAATTACGCAATTATTTTCCATTAGCTCAGTCCAAATTTGGTCCTGATTCTAAATTTATGAAGCAGTTGACAGTTCGGATCCAATCCAAAGTCAACAAAATTTGTCATAGTCCGGATCCAGTCCAATCCAAGTCCAGACCAATGCTCATCTAGACCAATGCTCATCTCTGATCTCTGGTTTCCACGTATCTTGGCAAGACCATAGCCTCTCCGCCGATTGCGCTAGAGAGCTGTTCAAACTCTCTCATAAGACTTGACAAGTCTTCGAATCCGCAATGAAAAAAATTGTTTTGATTTTGGGTTTTGGAATTTTTGTGAGTGACGTCATACGTGGAGCAGTTTTGGTCTTTTTGGCCCACTTCATCTGGTCCTAGGCTCAAACCGCTAGATGGTAGTATTTCGCTCAACTTTTTTGTGGAAACTAGGCTAAAATCCGAGTCTATTGATACTTTGGATGACTTGCTGCGGTTTTCGAGTTCACAAGTAATGATATAAAACTGCAAATAAATAAGGTGGTTGTACAGTCTAACTGCTTTAAGCTTTTTGAGTTCAGTACAGCACTTTTTCGCACAACACATGACGCATAAACTATGTTTTCATTCAAAGCAGGTCCGTAACTTTGGGGGACATTGTGTGGAAGGGCCCCCTTTATTATTGTCTTTATTTCAGGCAGGTTCGTGATCCTGGAGTGTGTTCAGGAGCAATAGTCCCCCAAATCTTTTGTAGCCCCCATAAATTTTTTGGTTAAGATTTGTTTTCAAAAATGCAATGAAACCAACTCTTTTTCGCGTTGAAAATGTCTTTTCAGTCCCCCAACTTTCAAGCTTGGCTTCCAGGGCTGATTGAAAGCACAGAGACGTCCAAAAATTAGCACCTTCGTGGAACATTGTAACAAATTTGTAACGTTTCAAAAAGTTGGGAGTAACACATTTTTTCCAAAAGCATTGTACCAGTGCCATATTGATGCAGTTTGTACCAAAAAGAAACACCCAGAAATTTTTTAGGCAAATAAAAAAAATTCGGTCCTTTTAACGCCCGCGCCGCCCACTGTAATGGCCGGAAAACCTTTGAGCGACCATAACTTATGAACGGATTGAGCTAGAGAGTCAGTGAAGGTATCATTTGATCCGGAAGACTGTACCGTACATTTTGATGTAGGTCGCGCCTACCTGTGACGTCATTTTGACGTTATTTTAGGGGAAAGAACGTTTTTCGCGTAGGCTTGGAAAACCAGTTNCGTCCATTCAAACAACCATACACCTCAAACCAAACAGGTCGGAAACAAACTTTCTACACANAAGTGTCAGTAAGGACCTTATCTTTGCAATGATAATAAAAAAAGTTGGAACGTTTTTGGTGGGGAGTCCAAGAGTGTAAAAACCACGGGTTTCCGGGGTGTTTTCATGCCTAAGCCACTTTTCTGCAAGCGAGCACCCACGAACCTCACTAAACTTGCAGAAAAGGTGTATTTCGGTGTTTTACAACATCCCACCAAATTGCAATCCAAAATATTGACGGGAAAATTTTATTCTTGAAAGAAATCACAATATCCACTGGGTGACTAAGCAAATTTTTGGGTTTATTTTTGGTCATATCTCCCGCTTTAGCATAATTTAATTGAATGATCAGCTAGTTTCGTGTGTTGCCTCTAATAACATTTTTCTGAGGAACTATAAATACCAAATGTTGTTTAAAATATTGTCTGTTTACAAAAAGCCTGTCTAAAGAATTTCACCGTTCCACGGCAAGTCCCCTGAAAACCCAACAAACGTAGCCAGCCCAAAATTTTTTTGGGGGACAAAATGCTTGATTTTAGGCAAGTTACACTATTTTGTTTGGAATACCGCCTCTCAAAGCACAAAATGTCCATATAGGATATGCTAAAAATTTGGGTGGGCCACGGCCCCTTCCCCCTGGCTACGCCTATGGGTTCAACTCCACCTTCCTGAAAATCCTGCATGGGGTAAATCAAAGATTAAATCATTGAAGAGAGCGAGGGACCGTTCATAACTAAAAAGTTGTTAATATGAGCTTCACCTTTTTAATGCCTCCCATTTGCATAAAGCCAGTGAAGCTGTTAGAGGCTTTCAAGGCATTATATAACGCAAGTCCGTAGAAGACAACTTCGGAAATTTGTTCGCACCAGCATTTCGCTCTTCTTTGGCCACTCTGGGCTTGTGGTGCAGATGATTCATCTACATGATTTTGGATTTTAGATATCACAAAACGGACAAGAACTCATTATTGAGCATTGATTCGCATCAATTTGTTAATTTGATTCAAGAATGAAGTGAAAAAACAGGTATGAACTTGTTTAAACACGGAATTGTAAAAGGACAATATCGTGGCTTGTCAGTGGTTGGTTAGGACAGAAATGTTTCTCTGGTGAATTTGTGAGAGCAAGTACATGAAAATGTTTGGCTCTCACTGATCTGCAACCTCCGCAGAAGCCATAGAAAGGAACGACATGATTCAGGGGCTTAAGGTCAAAGACATAAGAGAGATAACGTTCTACCAAAATTAAAATGTGAATTGTTACAGTCAACCTACTTGGGATTTCTTTCCTGTTGATAAATTCAGAAAAACGACAATAAAGGCGCTGATATTTTGCTGCCACATAAAGAAGTAAGCAACGCCGTTATCGTTTAAAAGGCTTGGGAGGACGACTTTCCTTCGCGCCCACCAGACCACAACATTGCTGTTACCTGGTGCTTTGAACGTTTTTGCCGAAAAGTAGACCTGACCAACAAAAGACACAGAATTCACAGCTTTATATTCATTGACACATACACGTTTAGTATTCAAGGAAAACATGTTAAAAGTCGAAACGACAATTACGGTATGAACAAAATGATCATCGGCAAAACAAGGCATGAACAATTGCAAGCATCGGCGAATTAACTGCATTGAACGCCATAAATGCTATCTACTGCAAAGGTGCTTGCAGATGTATGGTGCACAAAGTTGGCGCTGCTGATTTTTCAGGACTAGTCCTTGAATTATCTCACACTCAAATGACACATCCGCAAATGCTGTCAGTCAGTCACAATGCAACTCACTCTCGTCAATGATATATTTGATAGCATACTGTATATTTTTAAGCCGACGGCAGACAAAGTTAGAAATGCAGAATCACAAAACAACCTAGAACGTTGACCCATGGTATAGCGTGCCTGAAATGAACAACTGTAGTGGAATTGGACGAGAACGCGAGGATGAAACACTTCCAACAATCTCATAAAGTTGAAAAGAAAAATGTTTGTTACATCCGGACGCTTCATGACGCTTAAAGTGACTTCATTTCCGCCACACCCTCTGGCATCACTTATAATTGATTATTATCAGCAACTTCTGCGCTGCGAACTCATAGACTTCTGTTGATCATTGTAACCAAACAGCGGTTTTATATCAATATCACACCTGATGACTTCTCAGTCTTTATCTACTCAAGCTTGTGATGATGAAAGTCATGAACTTGAATCCGGTCCGTGGTTAGAAAAAAGTAACAAAGTGCCCCTCGATATAAAGTACAACTATGCAGTGGAACAATAAACTGACAAAATTCAAAAGCTTTGGTGTCAGGTTGACTACATCGTTTTCTTTTCTTGATGTTCTTACAAAACACGGTTTATTGGACCAGAAAAAGGAAATTCAAGTTTACCGCAACCACAAGTCAATGTAGCAGGCGGTTTCAAATACAATAGTGCGAATTGAAGTGGAGAGGTCACAATACGGATAGTTAGTACAGAAACTTGTTAGGCTGAAGAAGGAATAGAGACGCGTAGAATGTCAAAGGTTTTTGGAACACAGGTTCGGACAATACAACAACTTCATGAAAATAGCAACTAAAAGATTCCGCTTGTGAAGAAGGGTCAATTCCGAAATTCCTCCCCTGCAAACCTACAGCCACGGCGGTAAGTTACTGTTTATTGAGACCTCACAAATATTTCAGCTGCATTATGAAGAGAGTCAACTGAACAACCTGGTCTTCTCGATGAGCGCATTCGTGGAGTCGTCGAAAGAGTAAAACTTGCTTTGACGTCAAGCATAAGTTGTCTCCGTTTCTGATAGAAATGGGGAAGTTTCATCTGATTTTTTGCTTTATAAGAAAATATAAGATAAAGTGTTATTCATCTTTCGTCTTTTTTCACCGAGCAGCTTAATTGTCAAATGGTTTCACTCTTTTTTAGGGAGTGAGCAAATTCTGCCATTGAATTACAAGCATCCTATCAACAAATCAGTTTAAGACTGAGGTGAATGCCTGTAGTCAGCTTTTAGTAATGGCTTTGTGAAACGATAACGATGTTACTGCTTCAGTGCAAAGTGGCTAAAAAAAAACTGAAATAATCTTCTTGATCGATATCACGTTAACACCTGGTGTGTACCATTCTCATATGTTATTATCATTCTCTCCTAGTACTACCGTTCTTAAGCGTTTTAGCATACACACATGATATTGTAGTCTTCACCTGGTATATCTATTAGGGAGTTTGCCGCTAGCAGGCGCTTCAACGTCAGAATTGTCGGAGTCACGTGACGGGCAGCAAGATTGAAGCTCGTTGCTTTCGATGGAGGAGTAAGTGTTTCCTTTGCAAAACTGAAACAATTGAAGATGTTAAGGGTGAAGTGAAGAGTGGGTAATAGCTTTGACAAGATGTCACGAAGTTTTTGGAACTACGAAGGGCTACTTTTTCTAACAACACAAACATACTGGTTCTTATCACAATAAGAATCATAAGCTACACGCGATACCGTTTAATCTTTCTCAGAAACTGGGTCAGTTTTATCACAGCACTTTTAGCTATAAATTTTCCTAACAAAGTGCTTTTATTAGGACTTTTGGCTGGTGTTATCACAGCAGATACAAGAAGATTTATTTTGCNTCAGACTCATGGTNCATATATACAATTCTGGAGACAGAACTATGTGTCATAGATGCATAAATTGTTCTAATAATNTCAGACATAAAAAAGGTTTGTGCCAACCTGGTGAGAAGTGAATATTCTTGCGTCACACGCTGTGTCCACCAANGAAAGTCAACTTATATTTTGCATGTTGCGCAGCAACCTCTGCGTTTAATAAGCTACGCCTAGAATGGCTGCAAGTAATAATGCCATCAGAAAAACTTTCTTTAAATATTCATTTTTGCAGCGATTTTCCAATGAAATTTACTCCCTATAAAGATGTAAATATTATGTACCAATAACCGAAACATTGTTGATATAGTCTATGGCGACGAAATTAACAGTCTATTCTAGACAAATTTGAATGAAGATTGTGGCTACGTCAGCACGATGCGAACAGCAATGCACTGTGCAGCGGCGTAGACAAGGTGGTGGAGGGGGAGGTTGCTCCCCCAAATTTTGGACGGTAATATTGAACGGTTGAGCACAGTGTTTCTTAACCTGGGGTAAATTTCGTCCTTCTAGGGGGTAAATTTACTGAATCATAAATTATAGCAAAACGTAAATTATTATAAATATTCACAAAATGCAACACGCTGAATTATAAAGCTTTATAAAGGACAAAACGCAAAAGTACATCTAGCATTGTTTTTTTCGTAGATTGGTGAGAGGCTCAAGGTCAAGGGTCACTGCTGAGCATTGTTACGTAGTAGGTTTACGGATCTATAACACAAACTGGAGATGTTGCACCTTGGATTATGACTCAAGAGTTATACTTGGTGATAAGTTTTCTCTGTTTAGTTCATCTTTACACATGTAGGTTACCAGATCATTTGNGCCTCATGCAGGCAACACTTTTCCTCTTCACGACTTCATTTGGACTTTGTACGTAAAGGGAGATTGTAACTCTGTCGAAATTGCAAAANCCTCTATTGTGCAATACATTTCACGTTTCTCACAATGTTCAGACTGTAGCGCCACTTTNATGTTTCTTTTCAGAGTATATGNTATACTGAAGCTCCTTTTTCTCTTTTCACAGCATGCGTCTTGTCACAGCATGCGTCTTGTCTCAGCATGCTGTAGACAGGACAGTGGAAAGCCAGCACAGTGGAAGTCTTTTTACTGAATGAGTTACGCATGAGTTAACAAATGCAGGTTTCAACATTCTCAGTTATCATGTCGAAGAAGTTAACTTATCTAGAACCATACGTGGACTTCGGATCGATTTCATCATAGTAGATGATGTTCAAAAACCTCAATGTGTCTTTTGCTCCAAAGTGCCTGGTAATGGTTCGATGAAGCCGTTAAATTTTCTAAGTTCGCTTCACTCCATCTCCCACATACGTACATGACAACCACATGTCTTTGCAGACCAATTGCGCTCAATTTCGTATATTGCAGTTTGTTTCTGAAGACACTTTAGGATTGGAAGCATCCTATCGCGTTGATCTTGCAATAGCAAAAGAAACCGCATACAAATGGGGAGTGACTCATCAAACCGCACACTATGAATATGATTGAAAAGAGAACAAAAAAGAACTTGAGAATTAATTTATTAAACCATACACTACGTTGTCGTTTAAGATTATGTTTTGTGATATTTTAGATCACGTAGCAGATTAAATTTGAAGTAATAAGGCAAGAGTCACCCTTCAGCTAGATGAGTCAATTGACGTGTCGAACTGCACGTAATTTTTGGTTTGCTGTCGATATGTATACAGTACATGCAGTTGAAAGATTGAGTTCTTGATGTGCGAATATCCAGAGACGACTAACAAAGTGACTGATTATCAGGAAACAATGAATAATTCCTTTCAACAAAATAAGTTCGTAGAATCATGCTGGCTCGCTATGCACAGACCCTTCTAAGCCCCATTAAATCAGATTTTACAACTCTGGTAAACAACCGGACGCGGAACATCGTTTCTGCCCCTTGCGTTCTTCATCGACATCCACTGGTGAATAAAGATCTTCTGGAATACTTGAAAATAGTTTTGAAACACGCAAAGGAACGTGTAAATTTTATCTGGGCACGGCCTTGTCTTTTCAAAGTGCTTTGCAAAGATGAATTGGTTGATCTTCAGTGTTAAACAATGCTTCATTCCAAATTCATAGCTTGCAACTGTGACTTTTCCAAACTTCGATGTGGGTTGGGCGAAGAGTCCCTATTGTGTCGAAGCACGCATTTGAAGATACACTTCCCAACTAGTTATCTGTATGAGACCAGGGTTCTCGTCATTGATGACCATAAAACAAAACATCGATCTCGATTAGTTCTCAAGAATGACAGGAGAGAATCTCTTTCAAACACTGTTCCTAGAATCTCAGATATTGTGTAGAAAACCAGCACAAAAGCCGCTCTAGGTGAATGGCCGAGTGCAAATGTTTGTCATTTTTCAGTGAACGAAAAATTCCTTCTTCCAAACGTGTTGCATCTTGACTCAGTGATATGGCGGTTCGTACGAAACTGTTTTTAGAATTTCAACAACCTCAGTGAACCACGTCTTTAGACGAATCATGTTTGCTTGAAATTGCATTTTCTTAAAGATTCATATCAGAGACTGATAAGTTTCGTACGAGCATTACCCTAAAATTGCTTCAACTAAGCACAAAAATTTATATATTTGAGTGAAAGTTTACAACGTTTTTCCAGGAGAACCTGCCCCCGGACCCTTGAACCTGCCCCCGGACCCTTTCCAGAAAAATTATTCCTTGTTGACGCTGAGCATTGTTGGGGGTAAAATTTTTTTTGATGTTGTTAAAGGGTGAATGAGTCAAAAAAGTTTAAAGGGTGAATGAGTCAAAAAAGTTTAAGAACCACTGGTTAGCAAAAGTTG
>JGI24159J19872_10009860_pt1 | contig 12519 bp, 7 predicted proteins | sample Ectturendosymbi4_FD_19872 | JGI IMG/M metagenome (IMG submission 19872)
CGGTTTTGCAACAGTTTCACAAATCGCTAATCATTGTCAATTATCATGTTGCATGATAAAGTTTTGTTACACTTGAGTTAAAAAATATGACGTCACAAGATTATGTCATAAATGTTAATGATCCGTGGAAATACTAGTGACTTTATCGGATCGGCCATCCCCTACCTAAAGGTTCTATATCTGATCCGCACATGGGACCTCCCACCACGCCTGAGCCCCGGGCCCCCCACCATCTAAATCCGGCGCTGTATCTTGCGGAAGGTCGCAGGAAAAGGATTTTAAAAACAATTTTTTATAATGGAATACGTGTTACTACAAGTCATCCTAGAGATATCCGGCAAGTGATTGCCAGTTCAGCTGATTGCAAGCATTCGTCTCCGACTCCGTCATTTTGTGATGCGATTACACAAAATTTTCAAACTTCATTTCGATCGTTCGTTCAAAGCTTAGTTTTGTGATCTCTGAGTCTTTGTGATGGTGTTTGTTGTGAAAATCACTGAACGTCTCTGAGAAAATCTGACAAAAACAACCACTTAGGATGACATTGGCCGGCTTTTAAACAAGATTTGGCACTCTAAACATTTACGCATTTAGAAACAAGTGAGGGAATTTTTGATTTGATTTCAATTCAGTCGGTCGTAAAGCACTTGGTAGGAAATTTTTTCCCAAAATCAAACCAATGGGCAACTTCAACCAGGGACGCCGGGACAGCGGTAGAGTAGGGGATAGTAAAAGAGTTGAGGGCAATGCAAACTTACAAAAAACAAAAAAATCGTTACCAATCATGCTTGTTTCTGTTCACTAACGACGTTAACCTCAAAATAATACCGGAAATTATAGAAAACCACTCTGAAGTTTCTGGGTGCACAAATAGCTGCCATAAAGTTGTTTAAAATCTTGATAAGCCATGAAATTACTTATGATACTTTTATAAGATGCACCTCCACCCAGTAGCCCCCCTATGAAAAGTCAGGGGGGCAATTCCCCCCGTGCACCCGCTCTCTGGCGTCCCTGACTTCGACCATTCCTGTAACAGACATCCGACTGGAAGGTCTGCTGATGAGCGTCGAGAGCACTTTAAAATGCAACAGTTTTCTTGAAAACAGCCTGATTATCTGTAGGCGTATTCAACCTCAGGGTTTCTGCCAACTACTGATCATAGGCTTTCTTTTCTGCTAGGACGTCAGTTTGTATTGCGGGGTAGCAAATGAAGTAACTCACATATCCAGTTTCACCAATATTTTCGTCAATTGTAACAGTCATACACTATTTGAAGTTTTCTCTTTTGCATTGCATTTCTTTACGGTATCAGTGGTGGATGAACCTTTTTCAAAGTGCGGGGAGCACAAGTGCACGTCAAATAAGCTAAGGAAAATTTTTGCAGTTTGAATTGGCAACTGTGACATCACAAGTATTGAAATATGACGCCATTAACTTTTGTCAGCATATTTAAGCAATTTTATACAATGTTTTATAAGCCCGCAAAGAACCCTATCTACACTACACCCTATCTATCTATATGCTACGCTGACTTGAGCACATAAATGTAATTAGTTGTTCTTAGCACATCAATGTAACTAAGTGTATTCTGCCAAATATTTACGAAATTATGCCAAATTAGAATTTATATATGACAAATCATATTGCTAAAATACTGCAAAAATTCTTCCAAATGTTTTCATACGGTTTACTTTAACAATGAACCCAGTACTAATTGTTTAATTGTGTTGCTTAAACTTATTTAAGCAAAATTCGAAATTTGAAAGTGGGGGCAAGCCCCCCCCAGAAGAAAGTGGGGACCCTAGGCCCATGCGGTTTCTCTGTTCCTCAACCCCTGACAGGTAGCCTATATCGCTTTTTTAGTTGTGTGATAGCCAATAAACGGCGTGAAATGTTCTAACTCGGTTAAGTGCAATGTGAAAGAAATTATTGACGTTTTCCAAATGGCTGAGTACCTTGTTTACAAAAGTTTTAGGCAAAAGATATCAGATGGATATTTGATTGATCAAGTAATCGCTGGCTTCAGCTTGTTTTCTGATGATGCACTTTTCTTCTTGAAGCTTTCTTGCCTTTGTGCTAAGTAATTATGATTTCTAAAGCTGAATCACAAAGCATGCGTCTCAGTATTTCATTTAGCCTAATCTCAAGAACTACCAAACGAAATCATTATTCGTAACTGAAACATATTTCACTTTTAAAGTAAATCTTTGATTTCGTCTGGACATCTACTGTAGTTCAGGTAAGCAAGTAAAACTTGCACAAAAATAAACAGAAAAAGATTGTAGATAGTACAACATTTCCCACTTGGTTTATACAGCTCTTGATCAAATTCTATATACACAAGCATAATTGGTAGCGATTTTCATCATAACGATNTTGATAGGANCACTAAATTAATGCTTAAAGTCTTACCGTTGTGGTAGGCAAGTCCATAGGCTTATTTGTCCAGTTGCAATTACTTCTTCGTTGAAGCCGCACCACACAACGTTGCATGTTGGTAAGTGGACGCTACTCAGCTCCTGGTAGGTACTTCGGTTGCCAGCTTCATACAATGCTGCTTGAACGCAGGGCTTCGTGAGAGCATGATGAGATAAAAGGAAAGTGGAGTTTAGCCTGGAAACTATTAAGTCCCATTCTCTGCGGTAGCTGTTATTTACGCCATATGAACTAGGATAGGCAGTGCTTTGAAGCTCGCTGCTGTTTCCACTTGGATCAGTATCCACTGTCATCTGAACTATGGCTTGACATGTTTTAACAAATTTACGATTATCGCAAGAATGATCATACACCAGTTCGGAAAAACGATTAAATCGGAAAGTTCCCTTTTTGCACTCCTCGTTGTAAAGAGGACAATTCCAACTTTTCAACGCTTCCAAGTATCTCATTAGGGACGTCCCGGGGCGTTGCCAGTACCGTTCAAATTCACTTTGAAGCTCTTTGCAACAGTGAAGTCGACGTGAGTCGGGCACATAGTGATCCATCGATTGTGAACACGATTTATTTGCAAAACTGTCATTGGAAGTGGATATCGCTACGTTTGAACTGACAGCATACTTCAGCGTCATTAAGTGGCAAACAAACGTCATTGCCTTTGCTTCCATGTTTGGAAAAATTACAGTTTTTTCACTAACTCAGAAAAAATCTGCAAAAGATTTTAAAATGCATCAACTAATTTTCCAAACATATCGCACATATATTGCCTTTACACTGTACTCTATTTTGCATAAAGTTACGTACACTAATTTAAAAATCTTAATTACGACATCTTTCAAAAGCAGATGCCCTATTCGGCGTTTCTCAAAACTTTTAGACTGCAGATTTCCGGGCCCTACGCCGACACAAAGCAACCTTGTCGAGATTATACTAATAAAAACTGTATCCTGCTTTTGCTACAGGCAAAGTTGCAGATGCAAACCACTGCTTTAAGGAAAACACAAAGCTTGGTTTTCTAACCCGATGAGATTCACTGACTCTAGTATGACAAGAACTTCAGAACCAATCGCTGCGCAAACCTTCTCGAAATTTTTGCTGTTGACATGTTGACGTAGCAAAGGCTGACGCTGTGCACTCATCGTTCTGTCATGAAATAAATTTCCGCTCTCCTTTATAGATGGCTTCAGGCAGACCACTTGGTTTAATGTCGTGTTGTGCAAGCCGCGCGCCCAATTGGCCTTTTCTAGTCACGTATTTTGTCAAAAATTTCTTCGCTGTCATTTCCGTAGGCGCGGGAACATTATAACGCTTATATGTCTATGTAACACAAGAGACCAAATTTTAAATCTCAGTAATTTCACAAAATTTTTTACACAACTCTTTTTTTGCGAAAAGAAGCATTGTTCCATTTTTCTTTTTTTGAATTATGTTCAAGTTCACACTTGTTTGTTTACAATTTTTTCTACCGCAAATCTCTTAAACTTTCCTTACCAACTATTCAGAACAGCAACAAAAACGAAGTTCGTACGTAATGTTGCTGTTTTAGATATACACAGTTGCGTAACTAGAGTTTTGAGCCAGGGGCTACAAACTTGGCTGATTGGCTGAAGGGGCCCACTGGCTACCGTACAGAGGCCCATTAGCCAACACTCAGAAAAAAGTTAAGAAATGGTAGTGAATCTGGATGTCGTGGATGTTTATACTAGCTAAAAAAACAAAAACACCTCGAAAAACGCAAAAACACAGCAACCTACTGAAAACCAAAAGAATACTAAATAATATCAAAATGTCAGCTAAAAGAAGACCAGTTTTTCGATATAGTTTGCCAGGGAGGCGTCTCGCCCCCTTGTCCCCCCGTTAGTCACGCCACTGGATATACACAAACTATTATGGTTCTTACAAATACAGCTGCATTTTTCGTTGGTATCAGAATTACATCGCATGTCTTTGCAAACAAAAGACTTTATCATTCTTTAAGCAGCTATGCATAAATAGAAAGTAACTTGTTTTTAATGTAAAACAAAGTGTAACCATATTTTTTACAATATATTAAAAAATATACATTCACAGTTTTATAACCAACTGATTTTACTTTACTAAGAGATCATTGTGAAAAAACAAATTTGTTTTATCAAACCTAAGGCGAGATGTATGTAAGCTGCATTGCTTTAGAAACGTCAGTTTCATGATTTTTACCTTTTTAAGATTTTGCAACATGCGTTTTACCTTTGAATTTCTGCATCACTGAAAAAATCTTTGGACAAACTGCACAGATTCTTTACAGAAGAATAGCACAAAGGGTCTTTATTTACCAAAAGACCTACTCCTGTATCTTTAATATTGGGATATCGAAAATTATTGATTTCCCAATAAACTTTTGCAAATTAATTCATGCAGTAACGCAGCAAATATTTCACTTCCCTTTGCTTCGCAAACTTTTATACTAAGACAAGCCTATTTAGTGTATGCTTTCAGAAATGCATTCAAACGGGCACCTTTTCAATAAAGGTTAAAGGCATTTATGGCTACAAATGCTTCGGCAGTGGCACAATAAGGCGATTAAGACATTTGCGTGAGCTATCAACTTCGTTTTCATAACCTTTAACTCAGAAATCTACAGAAACTTGTTGTGTTTTTGTAAAAAGAGAAAAAATTTGAATTTTGTTGCTGAACAATGAATATTTTAAGGCTTACTTTTCATATATCTGACATTCACGTGATCAATTTTTTATGAGCACAGCAGGTGGCAAACAGATACAGTAGTTACCATGTTATGCCAACATAGAACTCAGTTTTTGCAACTTTTGAGCTCAGATTCTAATAGGCTGTGGTTGGTGTATATTATCACTTTTTTATTTTACAGAACGTTTTTTCACTTCACTGTTATTGGCAGGACACAGAGGCTTTTTCTCAATGCATCAAAATCTTAAGCTACACAGACGGCAGGTGTCTGAGCACGTGACATGAGCATTTGACTACATAATTAGAAACCTACTTTCGGAGAACTGTAACCCGCAAAATTGCGTCTGGTTTATGAACTGTCGACCCTTTGTTGAACTCGTCCCCTTGCTGCGTGGCAAGTTTTAAGCATCTCAAAAATTGTCTTCCCAGTTGGTGTATACCCGTTTCGCTTAGACAGTTGACGTACACAACGGCAAACGCAATAACAGTTCTCAACAAGGAGTTCCGCAAGAAGATGCAGTTCGCAAGAGCATATTTATTGCAGTTCGCAAGAGCATATTTACAATAACTGCATCGCCAAACAAGGATTTCAATGGCGTTATTTACGTAGAACAAATGAGTGAAATTTACTGATTTTACGACAATTTGTTGCAGATCCTACAGCCTTCGATGATGAATTTTTCGAGCCAAAGACGGGCAGTACGATTGCGAACATATTGGAATGATACTCACTTTATTCCATTTACAAACAATCAAAACCTAAGAAATACATTACACTGTACAGGAAGTTATACAAAAGATGTTAATTCAGACGTTGTGAGACGTGGTAAGCTGTCTCTGATACAATTAAGGTTTCAATCAACAAACTACGGCGGTTTTCAATGTTACAGTCTCAATTCGACAATGCGTTTGTGGATTTTAGAGTGAAATGGGGGCAAACCTTAATTTGAAGTCACTTTTGAGAGTCGATAGAGCATAAAATTGTAGCTAGCTTAGCATCCGATAGTGCAGGAAAATCTTTAGTCACAACGTGTGACTATTAGTTAGAACATTTTTAGTCAAGGCAAAAAACAAGAGAAGAGCTATGTGAATCCTAAGAGGCCAGCAGAAAAGATGTATTTCAGGTCATGCACACCACAACATGGGCATGATATAACATGTAACTTTATAAACACTAAGTGTGATATACCAAACGCAAAAAAGACAAAGACATTGGAATTTATCTTCTCATCTAAAAGTGTTCCTGGGTTGGTGCCTTGCTAACCTTGTTTTCGTCTTGCATTATTCGTGTTTGGTTTTGAAAGCGCGGTAGACTTATATTGCTTGGTTCTGCATTTCAGAATGTATAGTGTTCTTCGTTTAAGCATATAACATCAATGGTACCCTGAGTAATGCAAGTTAAAATACATCAAAGTTTTCAGCAATCTCGGATAGTTCTGTTGCGCTCCACACAATAGCGGACCAAGCAAGGTCGGAGATGTAATACCGCCACCTGCTCCTTGGACGACCTCTGGGTATCTTTCCGGTGGATGTAGCCAGCGGAACGCGCCTCGCTAATCTTCATTGGACTTTCTAGTCACATGGCAGAAACAACGTAGCTGGAAGTCTCTCAATTCAGAAGATAAGTGGCTCGACATTCAGAGCTTCACGAAATTCACGTCTCCATACTTTGTCGCAAAGTGACACACCGTGAACTTTTAGTAAAAATCCCATATCTGCCGCTTGCACTTTGGATAGTATTCGCTTTAATAACGAAATCTATATAAAATCGCTTTCCTGGTAAAAACTAGTTTATTATTAGATTTAGCTGCTTGACCCTGGCGGTGAATTGTCACTGAAATGTGGATACGTGCAGTAGAATCACCGCAAAGTTATGAAAGTAGAGGATGGCAGGAAGATTTCTCAAAAACTCAATACCAACTATGACACATAAATAATGGCTTTTTGTTCCCCAAAAAATTTACTTTTTGGTTTTTCACTAAATGTTCGTGTCTGCGTTTGAAAGTTCGTAACGTGTCCACACAGGTAACGAATGTAGACCACTGTGTTGCGCCTGTGCTTTTCAGATGTCGTTTCACTCTTGCACGCGGTTAAACTCCGATAAATTACCAAAAATAGGTTCTTCAGAAAACTTCGCATGGGACAAAAGTTTGTCACGTGATGTTACTCTTCGTTACGTAGTTTCCGAAAACCAATGCGTCAAGGCATGCGGTAGCATTTTTAACAAATTGATTTAGCGTAAAATCGTGCAATTTATCGGTCGTAGCATAGCGCGCTTTTTTGTTGCTAATGCCACGTTAAAGATCCCTGCATGGAAACTAGGAATACGATCAGCTTGCTATTAACGATTATAGCAGAAAATCGCCAGGCTGGTACAAGCTAGTGTGTTTCTACAGTAAGCAACAATAATGTTGAGGACTATTAGAAAATCAATAGTGATATTTTAAGACCCGTTTCATAATTGCTGACTAGGTAAGTTACTGAAAATATGTTTAAGGTGCCACAAAAATCATGAAGTTGACAAAAATCTTTTAAAGAAAGCGTTTATTAGTTGATTCCTATTTCAAGTTATACTGTATGCGTCAAAAACGAATGGCTTTCTCTGTTAAATTTGTATTTCTTGCTCTAAATTATCTTATATGAGCAGTGAATAAAAAAAGGGAAGGAAGATAAAAAACTCTGAACAAATCGAGGTTAGATAAGCAGAATATGATGAAATAACAAACAACCTGCACAAAGAATTGAGTTGTTTCGTGAAACTGGTTCTTGATCACAGTTGCTTGTTTGAAATAGTCAGTTGAATATCTTTAATCACAAAAGGAAAAACTTTAAAAAAATTTGAACAACAAACAGTATACAACGATTCGGTATGAACGAGGTGTTAACATGCTCGAATGACAGCTTATATTGCTCTTGAGTTTTGCTTATATATGCAAAGGTCCAACTGTGCATAATTAAAGACAAGAAATGTTACACCTTGCATCAAAGTATTGTAGATTAGACTTGATATCACAATTAAGACTTTGTACGTACAGTTGTCACTCTTTTGCTGCGTATTATGTGAAGCAAATAGCTCAAGCAATTTCAACGTTATTCTATCATATTATCAAAAGAGTTCAGCACGATTCAACAATATTTTGACAGGTATGAAAGCATTTACCCCACTGCAAGATCATAATATTCTTACGGAATACAGTTCAATTAAAATTATTAAATTTATAAAAGTTTAGGTTTGGTATCTACTAAATAGGACTACATGTACAAAGAGACAACGACAAAATTTATTGATTTCAAAGTTCAGAAGTACAGTATAGTCTAAGTATGACAATTCTGTAACATTTTGACACTCTCATTATATTTCTGAGTCTCAGGGGAAATACAAATGTGTGCTGTCTCATCCCATCCCATGGGACGTTTCCCATGGGATTCCCATAGGAATGACATTCCCATGGACAAGCCTGAGTATGCGTCCCTTGCGCAACCATCACGCTGAGTTTGGTGGGATAATGGCTAAAGTTGCGCTGATGAGGTAAGAAAAGATGAAAAAGTGTAGTTTAAAAAGACAGCATGAGAAAACCAGCCATGAAAATTGAAGCAAATTAAAAACAATTTTGTTTTCTTTATTGCATTTTGCCCATAATTTCCAGTGAAGGCATGCACCTGATGATTGTGCAGAAAAACAGCTTAAAAACAAAATTCAACAGTTGAAGTAGTGGAATAATACATGACAGTTTAGAAATGAAAATATTATTGGACAGTAGTACGGTATTATCTTCTTGAACAGAATGAGTTGGCCCAGCCAAAGGAAATTATCGAAGAACCATACGTCAAGCGGTAACAAGCGTACAATTCCCTGGAGTGCTGACTAGGTAGGGGAAGTAATCGCTTGGAAGAACAACATTATTCGCGAATGAACTACTAAAGTAACAAAATTGCCTTGTCTACCAGAATGACTGGATCCAAAAGACGGTATGAAAGCCTTGGGAATATGTCGCCCACACCAGTAGTTATAGATCTATCTCTTCTAGCAAGAATTTGATAAGGTCCATGAAATAAAGAAGAGAACATGTGTTTCTTTTTGAGGATGTCCACATAATCACCAGTGACATTTTGCAGCAAAGGTGAAATGCATTCATACAGGGTGGTTTGCTGCGTCTTCAAAATATATTTAAAACGTAGTTGGAGAACCTATGATAATTTATAAAATGCGAACACCCGCAGCTTCCCATTTATTCTGACTTTTCTATATCTATTTTCTCCCGATTCGCCCTTTCCATGTCATAGAACAATGATGCCTAAGCACCAACAAATACAGTACATCATTGAGTTCGACCAACGTCCAACGCATAGTAGAAATTGGTGAAACCACTAGATCTGCACAGTCGTTTAGACATAGAAGAAAACTTGAAGCTCAGTAGAGGTACTCGGAGAAGGACAATCCGAAGAATCATCCAAATGATTTGCCGTGCAATGCATGTGAAGCAATAGGCAAGCACATACTTGCAAACAGCTTGTACGGTTCACCAATTGTTTCCACATGACCTCAACTGAATATTTTCATGTTTATAGGCAAGCACATTCGTGCAAACAGCTTGTGCGGTTACAAAGAGCTCATACGGTTCAAAGCCATAGGTAGGCACATAGCAGCTAGTACGGTACACCCCACATGACTTTCATATTCCAGATAGTCAGCCTTAATCTTTCACACATACATTTCAAACAGACTCTATATAAGGATTGTTTTCTGAAAAGAGAAAGGGAGAAGACATTGTTTTATAGTGAAATAAAATAAGATCTTCGATGCCTAATTTGTTTTACTATTTTACCTTGTTAAGTAGAACGCACGATTCACAACAGCGAATTATTATAGATTGATCGTTTTCAACTGGCAAATTTTATAATGTAAAAAAGCCAATCTGTCTACACTCAACTGCTGTCCAATAAAACGAACTGTGAAGCACAAACTCGCGACAAGCACATGCTACTGTCCTAACTTGTTATAAATCTTATGCTTCTGCTCCAGTCTTTTTGGTCATTTCAGGAAATTAACTTCATTACATGAGGGGTAATTTGTTGTAAACACAAAAAAACAAACTCGGGGTAATGAACAATCTACCAAACGACGTTTGTCAAGGTTGTATCTTATTTGTTGTCTGAATAACCAAACGCAGTAACAAATTATGGACTCCTGTACGATATCACAACTGAACCATACATCAACCATGCTACAAGCTTTTGAACAGTATGTAGAAGATTCGTGTTGTCAGTGGATATAAAATAATGAATATCAATCGTAAAACTAAAAGTATGAAAATATGTAAAAAAACATCAACATTTATTGATTCAAAACATCCAATGAAGGCTTGGCTGTTGCTTAATATTTCTTGAAATTTCAGACCAGCAGGACAACAGAACGTCTTACTCCAACGCTCCTCTTTTTAGGTCATCTTGTAGCTCACTAAGAAGACAACCCCTCTTTCTGGTCTTGATATCAACCAGGGCACTCAACCCTTTTCACAATCCATAGCTTTGACCATAATTCTGTAGCCTTCTGACTGGGGATATAAGCTTTAAAAAATTAATCAATCAGAGTGTGCATCGAGGAGCTGGCTGTTTCCATGATCACTCTGCTCCAGATTTTGTTGCTTCCCACTTACACGTGAACATGATGGTCTATACCAGCGTAGTCCAAACACTGGCACGCCCGCGGACAGTTTTTGGGTGGCCAGCGGACGCTTTCTGTATGCCGTATATTACACAAAGTCATAAATACATTGTATTAGCCACACAACTCTTGCAAGTCACACATCACTGAAGTGCAGTTAAATATGTAACTATAAGGAGTAATCATATATTTTTACAATTTATGACGTTACAATACCTAAGCTCTAGGCTGGACTAACGTTGCAGTACTCTGTGACCACAAAGCATGCGTTTATTTTTTATCTCTGTTGCAAGCTTAGACTCTGTAATCAATTTTCGAGTTAGATTACAAGATGTGCATTGTGGAAGCGAAGTAATATTTAGTCAAGTATAGCAATTTAACAAAAAATGAGTGTCCAAAGAGAAGTGTCAGAGATAAACAGAAAGTTCAATTCTAACTGGGAGGAAAGGTATTTCTTCACCATTAGCAGTGGCAAACCAGTGTCTTGTGAGTTTGCAAGTAATATCCATTCCGAAAGAGTTTATATTTAGAGGCATTACAGCACCAAACACGAGAAGACACACGGGAAATCCTAGGGAAACAATTTTGAAATAATTGAAGGGTAACCAGACGCGCAACCAGTAGGGCAACCGCGCAATTGCCTCCGCTTAAGAGACTTGCACTGAAGATGTGCTCCATGTTCGTAATTTGCAAAAGTGGTTTCTCAATTACGAGGCGATTGAAAAGCGACACACGAAATAGAATATCTAATGAAACCCGCATGCCTGCTTGCGACCTTCGACTACGGAAACTAAAGCGGACATTTATTTTATAACCAAACCCGAGAAACAACAAATTGCTTGTTATTTTGTTGGTGTGTTGTGTATCATTTTTCTAGAAGAAAATATCTTTTTTGGGTCGCAAACAAACAAACAGAAAACTTAAAAATTACTCTGGAATGAAAAGTTGCTTTCGGTGTGCAACAAAAATTAGGTCTATTAGAAAAGTGAACGAGTCTTTTTATTGCAATGGAGTTCCTCTCTTTGCGGCCCGCTAATTTTTCCTCAAACCGTAACGTGGCCATGGGCGTCGGAAGGGGGGCACATGGGGGAACCAAGACCCCCCCTGGATTTTGAAATTATGAGCAAAAAAAGGTTGTATTTTCAATTTCGAGGGAAAAAAACAAATTTCACCACTTTTGGCCCCCCCTGGAAAAAATTTTGGGAAAATCCCCTACTGGCCCTCCTTGGAAAAAATTCTTCCGACGTCCATGAATGTGGCCCTTCATGCTCGCAGTCATAGACCACCCTGGTCTATACAGTGGTTCTCAACCACTGTTCTGAGAGCCGCATGTGGCTCCCAACCATCTTTCGGGTGGCCCAAACCAGTCTTTCAATAACACCTCTAATATTTTGTGTAACATATTTCGTTCTGCAATAAAACAAACCGTGTAATTTGACTTGTGTTAAAATTTCTTTAGTGCGGCTCTCCAATAAAGTTGTAAGTCTGGATTTGGCTCCGCTCAGCGAAACGGTTGAGAACCATTGGTCTATTACACACTACAGTGACTTCAATCTCATCAGGTTATCATTGCAGATTTCTTCCTCCGATTTTTCAATCAGGCGCTTGAACCAGTGATTCTTAACCTTTCTACCCACTCGTACCCCTGACCTTTCGTTAAATTTTCTCGTACCCCTTGTCTGAAATCAAATAGTAATTGATACTAAGTTGTAGAAAATTAGCATAATTGCCTGATCACA
>JGI24159J19872_10009861_pt1 | contig 12518 bp, 7 predicted proteins | sample Ectturendosymbi4_FD_19872 | JGI IMG/M metagenome (IMG submission 19872)
CAAATGCTGAAGTTAGTGCTTGTCGGATGTTTTCATTTGATAATTTTGATGTAGCTATCCAGATTATGTCATCGATAAATCTGCGGAAAAGTGCTGCATCACGTAGCACCCCAGCAATAGGCTGTTGGATGTAATGTACAGCAATGTTTGCCAATGAGACCGAGTGGTTGTCACCGGTTACAATACCGTTTTTTTGGATATNTAACTGGTCTCCATATTGGGTGACAACATTGTTCAGGCAAATTTCGTTCAGCTTGACAATGACTTNTTGCGCATTGGTGTTGAAGTTGGAATGCTTCTCCAATGCACATTCACGGGCTTTTGTTACCGTTTCTCCGCACAAGCTTGGGTAAAGTGCTTTTACATTTGCCGCAACAATGTAAAAAACTTGTTTTTGTTTTCCAGTTTCTTCAGTTTTGGTTAGACGGTCTTTCCAATTGAGCAGGTCTCCAATGTATTGACGGCTGTCTTGACAAAATTCGTCTGGGCAGTTCTTGCAAAAATCTGTACTAATAAGTTTCAGTATTAATTCTAGAAAAGCAGTAATTCGTGAGGTGCTGATGTTCCCAGCAGATTGTAGCAAACGCACAGTAAAGTCTCCGGGCTTAACTTATGTGTTTTGAAAAGCGAGTAGTAGAAAAGTTGAAGAAGCGTTCAGTCAGGGCATTTTAGTAAAATTGAATTTTTGTAATTTCACACTTCTGGATGCCCGGGGCCATCGACCCGTTCGCCCTCACGTATCTGCACGCCTCTGCGCACAACTTTTATGTTGTTGTGCAGGAACGCTGATTTGCTGTAGATATCGTTCAATGTACCTTTGAATATTAAGGAAGGGATTCAATTCGCTTGAATTTCTGAGCAAGTCCAAAAGTCGCACGGTGCTGCTGCGCCTTTTGTCTCTTGTAGCCTGAAATTTCTATTAATTGTTTTCCACAAACGTCACAGATGCCATTTGCGCCGGTCGTTCCGCAGAACCTTCTGATGGTAAGAAAAGAAAAGATCAAAGGCTGGTCTGTACATGTATCGTTTAAGCAGTTTCCTTTGCACTGTTCACGTATAAACTCATGAAATTAAAAGTAATATCATATTTTGATCAAAGACATATGGTGATGAATGTCAGTTCCATTCCGCGTTTTTTTCATCAAACCAATTTTAATGACAGGTGTGTGGGTGGCGTGCTATGGTCGAACGATTTGAACTTTACCAACAACTGGAGAAACATGAAGGTATGTGAGCTTAAATTTTTGATGAAAGATAGGCTAATTTAAATTTTCTTGGATGTCATGCAGAGCAGAATTATTGATAGGTGTGTCGTTTTTGCATCCTGCTTTACAGCTGACTAATATGCATTTTGGGTTTAGATCAAAGCTGCCTGTGTGTGACCTGTGCTTCAGTGTTGTTCATAGTGGTCTTAATTAGTGTTTGGCTTATGAAGTTTTGCCAATCATTGCGTTACTAAAGAACACTCGGTGCAAAGGATGAGTGTAGTGTTTATAAACAAGTCATGTTGAACACCTACTTGAACGAAACGCTTGTTTCGGGATTTCAACCGAAGTCGTGCTTAACTAAACCGGGTTTGCAGAAAACGGAGCTTGTAGCGCTGAGTTACGAATCCTTTGAATCCACGATGTCGTTTTTAAGCAGTTGTTGTTTTTACCTTTGCGCACATGATTCGGAACTAAGCACGTCGGTTTAATGAGCACTTGCCGTACGTTCGTGTCTAGCCGTTAACCTGCTTTGATGGAATAACATGAACCTGCTTAGATGGAATAACATAAACCTGCTTTGATGGAATAACATAAATCTGCTTTGATGGAATAACATAAATCTGCTTAGATGGAATAACATTGAAAATGTGCTCCTATCAGACAAACCGAAAGTTGCTCAGTTGACCTTCTCGACTTGTGCCATTTCATTTTACAGATTAATTAATGAAAGAAAATTACGTGCGCGAGGTGGCACCAAAAATGTCTATACCTAAATTACAATCAGAGCCGTTTCAGCCGCCCTCCATACCCCCTAAGTGGGGGCCCACGCTATCACAGGAGCCCCAAAGTTCAGTCCCGTCACCACGTTTTTTTTAGCTTAAAAGTTGTTGTCAATCCGTATTCTGCTCTGTCCTGTAATTTATGGACGGAGCAGTACCTACCGCTGTTACCTAGATACGTTTGTGAGCAGTGGTGTGTTAAGGGGAGGCGAGCGAGGCACTTGCCTCGGGCCCCGCTCTTGAGGTGTTTTACGCGAAAATGTTCCTCATTTTTGGTGAAAAACTTATTATCCGCTCAACTATATATTACTCCCAAGCAGATCATGCGTAAGTACTCTGCTTTCAAAAGGGCCTCCAACACCAATCACAATGTGTAGGTGCTCTGCTTTCAAAGGGGCCCACAACAGCAGCTACAATGTGTAAGTACTCGGCTTTCAAAGGGGCCCCAAACAGCCACTGTAATGCATAAGTTCTCTGTTTTTGAATGGCCTAACAGCAACTGTAATGTGTAGGTACTCTGTTTTTGAAGAGCCCTCAACAGCCACTGTAATGCGTAAGTACTCTGTTTTTGAAGGGGCCCCCAACAACAACTGTAATGCGTTAAGTACTCTACTTTTGTAGGGGCCCCAACAGCAACTGTAATGCGTTGAGTAGCCTATTCTACTTTTGAAGGGGACAGCAAATGTAATGTGCAAGTACTCTGCTTTTGAAAGGGCCCCCAACAGCAACCGTAACGCGTTAAATACTTTTGAAGGTTCCCATTGGAAACCGTAATGTGTAAGTGCTCCGCTTTCAAAGGGGCCCCCCATTCATATCACTTACCGTTAGTCGGGCATACTCGCGCTTTGCTAAGATCATTGCGAAATTTTCAATTCTGTTCATTCTTTTATGATGCGTGAACTGTTGACGAAGAAAAGGAGTTAGCCGATCACCTGGCTGAAGTTTGATCAGCTTCGATCAAGCAGCTCTTTCATCGTTCTGGTTAAGTGTTACGGATGAATAGGCGTTGCTCTCACAAAAGAAAATAAAAATTTTATTGCACTTTGCCATCAACTACATGTGCAAGACAGCACTTTCAGCTCTTGTAAATATACCGATAAATACAGCTTCAGACTTACCGTGAACTGTGTGACTTACGAGTTTGCTTGTCCGAAATACTTCCGAGAATTGATAAATTGTACAAGAAGGAACAACCCATCCGTTTCATTTTCATTTTGTCAGTTTCGTACAATAAAAACAGTATTCAATGTCATTTATTTTTCGTTTCGTATTATCATTCCGCGCTGGTTGGTCGGTAAATTTATTCGACATAAGATTGCGGTCCAAGTAAAAGCAGATTCCCAAATGGGGGTCCGTGGCACAAAAAGCTACGGAAACCCTGACCTGCGCGGCTATCTCCTGCTACCTGCTAACTTGCCTCGTCTAGTAGACCAGTGGTTCCCACTTTCCAACCTTCTTTTGTCCATGGCCTACTTCATCGCCTCTTAAGATCCTGATTGTCCCCCATGTAGTGATGTATAAATCGTAAGATTTAAAGAGTGAACCAACTCCGTTTCAGCTAAGAAGCTTGAAACGCCAATACCTTTGTTAAAACAAGTTTTGGATCCAGACTTCTTCAGGTGGCCTCAATTGCCACATTAAAATCAAATTGCACGCCTGTGGGGCGTATACCCACCTTGGGAACCACTGGTATCGACACTAGACGCGATCAGGAAATGAAGTTTAGCGAACAATATACAAGAATCAGAGATTTACAGACGTGCAGAGGTTAATTTTGCTGATTGTGTATAGTCGTAGATTCTGTCATGCTCTAGAAACAAGTCTCAAACTCCAAGCCATTACCACGCCGGTGATCTCAGCGTCAAGAAAGTAAGCAGCGTCGTTCGTTCAAACGCGAAATTCCCCCACAACCCGCAACACTGACACGCACACAGCTAGTGTTTGCTGCTCACTCGGCTGAAAACCGTTCTAGTTCGTGATGACCTGTGTGATTGAAGACAGCAAAAAACAACTTTCCTCGTGACCTTTGTAGTCGTGAAAATTTAAACATCCTTTGATGTTGAAAGATTTTATCTCTAAATTTTACATCTGATCCATATTTTGTGTTGTAAGTAGCTTTGTTTCATACTTCCATTATGTCTTTCAGGTTGTGTAAATGCTCTGCATTTCAATCAGACGGGCACTCTGTTAGCTTCTGGAAGTGATGACCTTAACATCATCCTTTGGGACTGGACTACCGAGCCTGGTCATCCTGTAGTTAAGTTTGACTCTGGTCACAGAAGCAATGTTTTTCAAGCGAAGTTTATGCCAAACTGCGGTGATTCTACTGTGGTCAGTTCTGCCAGAGATGGCCAGGTAGGTAACTCTGCGTTACCTTGTTGTGTTTTATGTGATTCACTGAAAAAACTGAGTTTGAGATCAGACTGTAATATGCTAGTCTTTACATTTCATGAAGTATGTTTGACAAAAGCATAATCATAATTTTGTTGTTGGTATGAATTAAATTGTCTCCGTGACGTTAATGGACAAAGAATGGTTAATTTTTTTGTGCTGATCTATGAAAATGATATTTTTGGGTTAACATTTCCCTTATTCTAAAAATGTGTTTTCGTGCAATGCCTTCACGGTATCTACGTACTGCTTAAGCAGAGAAGGGTTCGTCGCCGGCGGCGCCAAATACAAGAGGTTTTGGAATGAAGCACGTCGTAACTGCCAAATGCTTTCAGCTTGTTTTTATCTCTACTTTGCCAACACAAAAACATGAAGCAGGTGAAGAAATTTATTCGGTCGCGCTTCTACAGCCATTTTAAGACGGTCCTTTTAAAATAAATTGGATATCGTTGGAAAACCTTGAGTAACCGCACAGCTACCAAGTACGTCAAACTCGGAAGTATTTTTCCGCCATGTTTTAACCAACCTATCTACTGGCTGTACCTCGGCTCACAGGTTTCGAGGAGCACTGACAAATGTATCGCCGGGAATATTTGTTATCTGCAATTTACCGACAGGGCGTTTGGCTTTCGACACGCTGCATAGCAATATTCTTAGTGTTTCGTCTCAGCTATTTCTTTTATTTGGCAGTTTCAACATGCTAATGTTTAAAACCTCTTATATTTGGCAGTTTCGACATGCAAAGTTCTAAAGCCCCTTATATTTGGCGTTTCCTTTCAGCTACATCTTTTATTTGGCTGTTTTGGAATGCCACACTCCCAAACCTCATGTTTGCCAGTTCCTCTCAAAATATATTTCACTGCTGCGTGGCAGAATGGCGCCTCTTTAATTCGGCGCCGTTGGCGACGAACCTCACTGCTTGGACACGAATAAAGTGCTGTGAAGTTTTGCCAGCTTTGCGGTGAAAATTCATTTTCGATACGAATATACAAGCGTCGTTTCGAGGGATGGTGCGTGGATACAATAGTTTTTAACTTTTTTGTGAGTAACATCCCCGATTGCATTTTTGAATAATTGCTCTGGAAACAAATAGGCCTACCTTCTTTTGAAGATCTCTTCACGACGTAGTTTTTTTGTTTTTGTCATAAGATTAGCAAAAATGTACAAAATCGGAAAGATGACGTACCAAAAACATACCAGGGGGCTTCAAATATTTGTGGTATGGTTCTGTAGAAGTAGGAAGATGCACAAACGACGCAATACATCCAACGCTTCAAAGGATTTGCCCGCGTGAAAGTGATTACATTCAACCAGGATATGATTTTAACTGGCCAAGCTGAACATGAAACAGACCAGCGAGTTAAGACGCACGTATCGTGTAGGTTAGAGTCTCGAACATATCGTCGACCGGCACGTGTCACGCAACGAAAAAGATCGCTCAGCACCGAGGCTCTGCCCACAAGTTGTCGCTCGACGTCGACTCGAAGTCAACTTTTCTTTCCTGCGGTGAAGATGGCGTCGTGTTTGGAATCGATCTTCGACTTGACAAGTAGGACGACTGCCCTGACCGTTGGAGTTCTGTTTGTGCCAAGACATTCTTTGCATGATGATCGTTGCTTAACTTTCGTGGCAGGCCCGCTGAAAAGATCGCGGTGGTGAAGGTTGACAATCGGAAGATCCCTCTCTACTCGATTCACACGAATCCTGCCTTGCCGTACGAGTTCGCAGTCAGCGGCCGCGACTACAGGGCGCATGTGTTTGATCGAAGGATGCTCGGAGAAGATGTCGACCGACCTGCTGTGAAAAGATACTGCCCTCATCGCTTGCGAGACGCTTCTGATATAAAAGGTTGACATTTTCTGTGATGCGTTGTTGCTCTACGAACATTCAAAAGTTGGTTGAAGGTAGTGTCGCTAGTGGTAACGATACCTTTTTTGACTTCCGCTGTTACGACTCCACGATTCTTTGTTGTTGCTGTAACGATACAGGCTTGGTATTGGACGTATAACTGCAGTTTGTGTAGAATAGTACTGCTGTGTGTTCTCCCAAAACTGTAAAGAAAGCACGATGGTAGTGACAGTTGAATCGGGTTTAAATGTCAAATCGTTGCAGCAGTATTTCAGGCTCCTTATATCCTCTGCAGTTGTTGAGTTTAGCATCGCCTGCGATAAATATTCTTTTCATCACCAAAATATGTGTTATGCGTTGTTGTGTTACAGCCAACATTACTTGCCTGGTGTACAGCTGGGACGGTAGTGAACTTCTGTGCAGTTACAATGATGAAGACATATATTTATTCAACACTAAACATTCTGATGGTGCCGATTATATCAAAAGGTACTGGTGAATGGAAGTAAAATGTTGAATCTAAAACCTGCTGTTGTAGAAGCCAATAGGACCAGAAAATATTTGCCCATTTTTCAGATACAAAGGTCACCGAAACAACGCCACAGTGAAAGGGGTCAACTTTTATGGACCTCATTCTGATTTTATTGTGTCTGGAAGTGACTGCGGTAACGTTTTCTTTTGGGAAAAGGAATCCGCTCAGGTACAATTGTTTAACGGAAACATTCTATTTTCTCTGTTATTTTAGAGTACTGCGTCGTTTTATTGTCACATTTGATTTAACTCTGTATCCAATCGGTGTGTCTTGACATTTTAGATATGAGGGTTTCATCTTGACATCGGCAACTGTGTAAGGTGCAAGGTATGTGATCGCACATACTTCAAACGCGAGAATTGTTTCTACAATTATTTTTGATGCGTTGATTATTGGCAGTATGCCAGTCGTGACACTCTTTCAATTCCTTCCCGGACAGGTGACACTGGCCAATCCACTCTTGCGGATTGGCCAGTGTCACCAGCCCGGGAAGGCGTTGCGGCATATCGCTAAGCAATTGCAAGTGTGGTCTGCTTTGATCAGATCGTGCAGTTGGTCGATGGAGACAAGGGAGGAGTGGTGAACGTTCTAGAACCTCATCCACATTTACCAGTCATTGCCACCAGCGGCTTGGATCACGACGTAAAAATCTGGACTCCCTCATCAGACATGCACGAAAAGAACAACCACATGTCGAAGTTAACAGAGGTATATGCATGATGCGTTATATTTTATAAACACGGTTTCCTGGTCTTTAAAGTCAGTCATCGTAATTCATTACGTGCGTTCAAAAGTCAGTCATCGTAATTCATTACGTGCGTTCAGTGATTTGTTTTGTTTTTGCCTCTCATGTGAATCTCCGGTTGATTTTGTGTGTACTTTGAAATTTGATATTTGTTTTAGCTCAAAATATAATATTTATCACACAAAGGCTACCATTCATTCAGTCATATGGGTTTCGATGAAGATTGAGGGCAATTTCGGGATTGCTTGTTTTAAATATTGTCTAACAGGGTAGCACTTTTCTTCTATGTTTGGCAGCGCAAGCGAGTGTTCCGGAATTTTTGTAAACGTGAATGGTGCAGTCGAGACCGTAACCTCCGAGATCGAGACCTGGTTAAAACTTCGCAACCGAGACTTCATCAAAAAATCCGAGACTCGAAACTTGAAGTTCGAGACCGAGACTTCGAAATTTGTGGATTTCGCCGAACTTTTCCAAAAATGTCATCATATCTAAGTTGAATTTTTTTCAAACTTCTGGTATTATTCCGTCCTGTTTTGCTTGTTTTTTACCTGAAAATACAAGGAGAAAAAACTAGTTGAATCATAGAAGTTTTACTAAGCCATTTGTTTGCGATATTCAAAGTCTCGAGACTTGTAGCCTTCGAGACCGGGACAAGACCTGAAACTTTCGAGACCGAGACTCACAAAAATGGGTCTCGAGATCGAGACCAAGTCTCGAGACTCCATCACTGATAAATATGTGTACGGCTGTGTTGTTGATTGTTACTTGATGAACAGGCATTTGTCAAAAACCGTTATGTGTTCCCAGCTTGGTTGCCGAATTTTCCACTAGCGATTTTATAAAACTGATGTTTCCCATATTCTCTACATGACGATGTTTTTTGTCAGTTAATGCTGTCTAATCGAAGAGAAAGAGAAGAGGAAAGAAGTTCGCCGGACATGATCGACGGCCACATGCTTTGGTTTCTTATGAGGACGTTACGAAACAGGTCGTACCCCTGGATTTGTAGAATCACCTGTTTTTGCTGTTGCTAATACTTCCAGTCGATGTAAACCTGTATTATTGTCATTGTAAATGCAGATGGACAAACAGGGTATTTTGATAAAAATGACGCAATAGCGAGTAGAGCTTTCGATTTAGTTATAAAATGTTTTAAAAGAATAAGTTAAGATGCCTGTTTAATAGGCGAAACATATAGTCGGTAAACACGACAGTGTTTGATCCTTTCCTTTGTTGTGGAAGGATTCTTTTGATGTACTGTACTGAGTCAAATCGTGGATAAAATGCCTCATGGCCAGCGTAGCACAAAACAACATTTTTCGAAGTATTCAACCTTCTCGGTAATATCCTTGGTTTTGTAAATGTATCCCTTACTCTTGAACCATCTTGTCGCTTCACCTTAGGCAGGGATGAACGCTCTTTGTTTCACTGTACGTTGCGTGTTATCGATGGCAGTGTCCCGCAACTCTTGCCGACAGGGCCTTGCCACTCACAAAATGTTCTTCACAGGCGTTTGCGAGCAGTGGAGAGGAGGGACAGGGGAGACGACACCAGTTCCAACAGCGATGAAAACGATTCATCCAGCATGAGCTCTGGAGACAGCGATGCCGACGGTGCAGAAAGAAATTGCATTCAGTCGTGATTGACATCAGTGTTGCTTGTTGGTGCCGCGGATTGACTCGGTTTCTGAATCGCGGCCACGGGTTTCGTGCTCTGGTTTGCGGAGGCCTCATTGCAAAATGAACAGAGTGGTAAGCACTGTAGAAAGTGACTCACCAATACTGTACTTTGAAATTCTACTTGCTTTCTTTCTGCTAAAAGTGTGAAACAGCCATGAAGATGCAGACATTCTAGACCGGTTATCGCAGGTGTTCGCATTTCAGCCTGGGTAGAACATTATCATTTATTTGCAAAGGGTTTATTCCGTCAAATCTTATGTAGCCCTTCTGTGACTAAGAAATGAACTTATAAGATTTGGGCAGCCTGTGCTTTGGATCAGTAAAGCTGCTTGCTGGCGTCAGAGTTGAAGTTTTTTGTATGTAGCTTAAGTTTGTTTCCCGCACGTTCGTTTTATCGGAATTGAGAATCGGTATCTGGACACAAAGCAGCTCCGAAGTCGAATTCAGTAACATTTGGTGAGGATGGGGATTGATCAAACATTTGTTGAACTGTAAACGAGATTGGAAATGTGTCGAAATGCTTGTGGTGAAACCAATGAAAATATTGGCCATGATTTCATCCAGCAATTGTGGGCAGCTAAAGTGATTTGCTCGTAACTTTACGTTTGCCGAAGAGCACGATTTCTGAACCGACCACCCAAGTGTATGGTTGTTTTCATGCAATTGATTCAGAGCGAAAAGTAATCAAACTCTCAACAACATTTCGTAATGTGAAAACAACGAAAAATTTCTGTCAAACAAGCTTGAATATTACGCGACCAAGATTAAGTTTTGAAATGTGTGCCTGAACAAATTCGAATGTTGACCTGAAGGTTGAGTTCATTTGCTCCAGAATGCTGCTTCCGGTGGCTGGCCACACATTTCTTCTTATTGCATTACTTTCTCCTTTATCTTTTTGTCTTATCATACGACTGTGACGCTTATGTTAAAAGTTTACTCGCAAACATTGCCGGTGTAGTGATGCAGGATCTGATAACCAGCATGTATGCAGTCAGTTGCTTGTTGGCTCGCACGAGAGGCTAACCTGTGCGCATGGTTCCTGATTGAAACCACGCATCAGTCATCCTAGCGATGATGTACCGACACCATTTTTGCCGAAAGCTAGCTTTTTTCTGATGACAGCGACATTTCATGCAAACATTAATCGACAGTTTCATACTCCTCCAGTAATTTTGATTCAGCTAAGAAGTTGATTGACAACGGTTACAACGGTTTCGTTTTGTGTTTTATTTAAGCCTTTTTGTTTGTCGGCGTTCATATTTCTGCCAAACCATGCTAGTTTCGCCGGAATGTCGATGAACTTATATTACTTCATTGAATTTGCTGCGTGCCTTTTCTTACAGCGTTGTTGTGTTGGAAAACAACGGCGGCAAATAACGGACGTTACACCAAGACTGTGCGATTACGCTAGTGCTGCTTTAAAAACGCTGACGACTGGAGTTTGGTGTAGAATGGTGAACTTGTGTCAACGTCACAATTTTACGGTGGTAGCATTGAACCAAATCTTGTGTTTTGATTTAGTTGAATTGCGATTCGATCCCGTGCAAAACATTGGCGTTGGGAATCGACCTACGCAAGTTTGAGCTATATTGAACACTTTGTAATTTAATCTTGTTCTGATGTAATTTGACGAAGCTGTGGCTTGAAATAGTAGGAAATGGTGCAGGTGCATGAATGCTGAGTGGATTTCCGTAGTGACGGTTGAAATGGAACGTAATATGTTGGAGGCTCGAGTTACAGGATGCCGCATACCCGGAAGGAAAATACATACTTATTGTATAGTGTATGTCATTACTATAAATTCATTTTAACAGAGATTTTGTGTTAGTTGACGAAAACGAGCCGTGGAGGAAGAGGCAGAAGAATAGATGCATCATTTTGGCAATCTTTGTTGTAAGTCAAAAGTGAGACGAGATTGTTCATTTTGAGGACTGCTCGATGCTGCCTTATTGGCTGCCTTATTATACACCCACCCTTCAAACCTCTGCAGCTCCTTCGCTGTGCCTGTGCTGAATTTAATTCCACTATCAGCCTGAGCAAAACCATATTTCTCTCTGAGGGATCTAGCTCTACCCTGCAAATCAGCATAAAATGAGCTGTACGGCAGTCAGACAAGTTCTATTGTCTGGGGCCAACAGCCGACAACACAAACTCCTTGAAATCGGAGCTTGACATTCGTACAAGCAAGGCCGCGACAACGTTTCGTCAACTTCGTCCACGTGTTTGATCTGATGGCAACCTCTCCGTCCGAGTTAAAATCCAGTTGTACATGGCCTGTGCAGGCGCGTAGCCAGAAATTTTGATGGGGGGGCAAACAACAGCCAAGTCTCAACATTTAAATGTATAAATCCCCTTGTTTTTAAAGCATCATCCATGAAATATGCCTTTTTATGGCGTTTCTTTCTCTGAACAATTTTATTCAGTTTTAAGTTGGCAAATAGAATATCTCCTTTCATTGAATTCACTAGTTATTTAAAAATTAAGTTCCAATATTCAACTCTGAATGAAAACCACCATTTGCTCATAAAAATATCTTGCGAAAGCGCTTGTGAAAATCTTGATGCTGTTAGAGCAAGATCTGCAGTATGCCTTTTTCAGCCAATACTGCAGTCGAGCAAAAAGTCATCATGGTCGCCCTTTTCTGTATTTCCACGCTTCGTCTGGTGGACACCAACACACAATCAATCGGAAGCCGAGTAGCGACGTTGCTCTAAGATGCCGACACCCGAAGTAGGTCTACAAAACTTGCGCACATACAAGACGTGGATTTTGTCCAATTCTTGGGCGACTGCTGGTTGACGTATGCAGCTGATAACGTAATGGCTAGAGCCCCGGCCTCAACGCGTTTGAAAAGTTTTTGGATTTTATATCACTTTAAACGCTATGAAATGCGACTGCGGTAGCATTTTTGTACGCCACTTGCACTAAGCCTGCTTTCCAACAAACGCTCAGGTATATTGTGTATGTCTATCTAGCTATTCAGAGTAACTATAAAATCCATAAATACAATTTTGTAAATTAGTAAAGTTATATATGCCCTGTAAACAAACTTGCAAATATTTGATCCATTCAGTCTACACCAGAGCAGGCACGTAGCCAGAAATTTCGAACGGGGGGGCAAACAACAACAAAGTTGTTGATAAATTCTCGCTAGGTTTCGTACATGGCACTGCTAGCCTAGCTGAAAGGCTTGGGAATATCAACCACACTCAGATACCAAACTGCACAGCCTGTTTATAAACGACCATTGCGCATGCGCGACATTACATCTCAACGTGTGACATTAGCATAACATAAACCAATACACACAGCGGTCGGCGTTGCACACGATCAGTC
>JGI24159J19872_10009862_pt1 | contig 12517 bp, 9 predicted proteins | sample Ectturendosymbi4_FD_19872 | JGI IMG/M metagenome (IMG submission 19872)
ACGAACCCATGTAGCTAGCCATACAGTTATGCCTAAAGCAGCTAAAAGGTTAAACCACCCCAAAATCCTAAAATTTAGCTGTAAAATATATGTCGAGCAACAGTGCTAAAGGAGTAATACGCATTCGCGTACTGTAAAAAAGCATGAACTACACTTTATTCTGTTACAATGAATGAGACTTTAACATCAGCGAATTGAGGTAAGCCAGAGTGGTGCTGTATTGTTTCGCCCCAAGCAATTTACTCATTAAAGCCAAGTCAGTCGACTATAAGGGCAAATCACACTTACAAGACTTTTGTTGAAAACATGAACTCGTTTCCTGAGCTTTTTCTGAATGGGTGTGTTTCAATCAAATGACATCATCATCATTTCAAGTAAGAGCACTCAAGTACGAGTACATCGTCATTTTGGTTTCAGTCAAAAGCGGTGGCCTGCACGTAACATTATATACTCCGAGTGAGAAATTAGAAACACTCTTTTTTCAAGAGTTGGCTAGCGCTAATTTTGCAGCTTTCAGAAGACTGTACATAACCCTTAAAACAGCCTCAAGCCTCAATAATATTTAGTACAAACCTCGCGTTTTATTCGATGTGCTTTGATTGCAATGAATATCACGCCCAGCATGTGCGGAGCTTTCATCACCTGAAACCAAGTAAAATTCTTATCTCAGAAACAACACTCATATTTAAAATCAATGGCGCAGCATACGCGCTGCATGGGAAAGCACAACGATTGCAACATTCCACTTTTACTGCCATTAAATAGTTCTATATCAGCGCGGTCCAAACACTGGCACACGGGCCGCATGCGGCCCGCGGACAGTTTTTGTGCGGCCCGGGAACGCTTTCTGTATACCGCATATCACACAAAGTCATACTTCGTAAATATATTGTATTTACAGCCCTTGCTTTACTTTTGCTTTGGCGAAGAGGGTTCCCTGAGGATGTGCTGCTGTACTGATCCTCTCGCCGTCCACACAGCCCTTGCAAGTCACACATCATTAAAGTGCAGGTCAATATGTAACTATTACGGGGTAACAATATCTTTTTGCAATTTACGACGTTACATTAGCTAACCTCTAGGCTATCACTGTAGTATTCTGTGACCACAAAGCATGCTTTATCTTTTATCTTTGTTGCAAGCAGAGAGTCTGTAATTAATTTAAGTTGGATTAGAAGACGTGCGCTGTGAAAGCAATGAAGCAATTTTTAGTCAAGTGTAGCAATTTAACAAAAAATGAGTGTCAAAAGAGAAGTGTCAGAGGAAAACAGAAAGTTCAATTCTAACTGGGAGAAAAGGTATTTCGTGGTGAATAACAATGGCAAACAACAGTGTCTTGTGAAGTTGCAAGTGATATCCGTTCCGAAAGAGTTTTTATTTATTTAAAGCAGCATTACAGCACCAAACACGAGTAAACATACGGGAAATACCACGAAATTCTAGGAAAGCAATTTTGAAATAATTGAAGGGTAACCAGGCCCGCAACCAGCGGGGGTGCAACCGGGAAATTGCCCTCGGTTAAGAGACTTTGCACTGAAGATGTGCTCTCCATGTTCGTAATTTGCGAAAGGGCTTTCTTAATTACAGTATGAAGCGATTGAAAAGCGACACGAAATAGAATGGCTGATGTAACCTGCATGCTTGCATCTGCCGACTGCGGAAATTAAAGCGGACATTGATTTTATAACCAAAACCGAGAAAAAATTGTTTTGTTATTTTGTTGGTGTGTTGTGTATCTTTTTTCTAGCATAAAATCTTTATTTTGAGTCGCAAACAAACAAAGAGAAAACTTAAAAACTACCCTAAAATCGAAAATTGCGTTAGGTGTGCAGCAAAAATTAGGTCTATTGGAACAGCAAATGAGTCTTTTGACTACAATGGAGTTCTTCTCTTTGCGGCCCGCAGTCTTGGACCACCTGTTCTATATCATTACGAAGCACGATGTTCTTTCAATTTAAATTCTTGTAAGCAATTTGAGGGGTGGAAAAGACGGCACTTTGATGGTCGGCCCCGGGCGGCATTTGGCCTCACTACGCCACTGGTTTTCATCAGAATTCTATTGCCCGTGCAATCTGATCTCGATTTGTACTCGATTTAAACAAGGCTTTTAAAAATATTACGCAGCAACGGCAGCCGCCCCACAGTCGTAGTCTGTAACACGTGTAACCATTGGCATAGTGCCAAACAAGATGAGGAGGTGCTTTATTTTTGGTAAGTAAACACGCGTTGTGTTAACAGCCAAGAGATCTAAAAATATTTTGGTTGGAAATTCGCAAAAAAGGACAACAACGTATACGAGGATGATTCAGCGCCTTATTAGAAAGTAAGGAAAACCCGTTACTTTTTTTAACAAGGACCGCGACGTTTCCCGGACTACACTAGTTGTAATAACCGACAAAGTTTATTTTCCCAAGATTTAAACAGAAACAAACCAAGAACAGCATTGCTGCTCTTGCGCAGCTATATACGTGCTTACTTGGTGACCCAGGATTCTTGTTGCTGATCTGAATGCTTCCACTTTCTCCGATCATTGCTCCGCGAAACTTGGTATTGGTTATAGTGAGATTATCTTTATCTGGAATCAATGGAAAATAACCTTTTCAGATGAAAAGAGGTCTTTACCTAACACTATTAAACGGTTAAGTGTTTACCAGGACAGTGTTTAGTTTTCTTACGAAAACAGCAATAATAAAGGAGCTGGGAGTTTTAAGTCGACTTATAGATATAATGTAGTCCTAAAAGCGTTCAGGATTTTAAAACAAAACAACGCAAAGAAAGCAACAAAACAACACAATGAACGAAAAAGCGATCAAGATACGGTTTACCACGACAAGTTGTCCACAGTCCGCATGCAAGTCACCTCCACAACACAGCAGCTCTCAAAAACATCGCACCTCAGCTACAATAAAACCGCAGATACTTTGAAAAACTGTATAATGTACGCACGAAGAGTGAAAATGCGTGACATAAAGAAGCGGTGCGGCCATTTGGTAGCTTTAGTGACGAACATCTGATAAAAAAATTAGGAATGCAAATCAACATTGCGCTGCTTTAAACCCCGTGCAGAATGCGCAAAAGTCTACCGTGCATTGCCATGTTTTTATTATGTTTCGCATCTCTCTTATAAAACGTGACTTGCTCATCCACAAAAATTATTATCTGAGCAGTTTTTACCATCCTCAATAACATGAAAAACATGTCACAAGAAGAAATTTTTAACAAACGTGCATCATGTTTATGATCAGCGTGGTAAAGCGAGACATTTGCCTAAAACTTCGAAAATACTGTGTTGGAGCAAAACTTACCGAGAATTATCATTAGCGTAAGTGCTTGAAGGTGGGTGTGAAAAAACCATGCTTACATAAAAGGTGCAGCAAGAGTTTCAGGATATGAACACTTCACTAAATTATGAACCTATGACCACCTCTTTGCAGGATTTAGAAAATGTTGTAGTAACTAATCAACTCACTTTCAGTTGACGCTTTTCTTGGCTGAAGCATTTGAGCAATCTCTCTCCCTGAAAAACATGTTGCTTCCAATGGTTTTTGTTTATACCAGTTTTCTCTTTTGTCAAAAAATAACCAGAAGAAAAAACGTTACCCTTCTAAAATTTTACATCCAGTTATATTTACGTACATTCTGTAGATAATATTACCCAGTTCCCCCACTTTTCCTCATTCAAAGTTCTCTTTCTGCTCTTTTAAACGTCTCTCAAGGTAATTTCTGACAATTATTCAAAAAAATGCGAGGCTAACAAAACATCCTCCGCTCCAGGCGCGTATCCATGGGGGCAATGCCTCCCCAATCCCGAAAGCAGCACTAACAATTTTCAGGTTAATCAAAGCTTTGATGTGTAAGACAAAAAATGCGTCAGTGCAAATCTACGAAATTGCTTGAAAAACCTATTCTACTTTTTAGTCGAACCAGGTCAAAGCAGTATGGTTTACCAATTGCCCATGATTAATCAAACATTGTGTATAGTGTAAATGCTGGAGAATTCATGCCATGGCTGACCTTTACCTGAGTTTTAAGCTCCATGTGGAAGCTGGTGATAATGAAATACAAACTCGTATATACGCTCTTGTAATCTAACCGAAAGTAAAACAAAGAGTAACGCTTTTCGCAGCTGTTTCTGGCACACCAGCTTGCTGTATCCCGCCTAATGGTGATGACAAACTTCATATCCAGACCATCACCAAATTCCTCACTGATAACTCTGGCGTGTTTCCAATACTGTATATTTTGCCCTTGACTGCAGCATCAGGCGTAGCTTTAAATGAACATCGTAGATTTTTGATTTTGTACACTTTTGCAGCTAAATGCATGAATATGGCGGTGATATACATTTTGTATGCCTTGAAGCTCAAGCCTTGGCTAAGAAGCAATTCCATCAAAGTCTATTTTATCATGCAATTAGGCCATAGGCACTGTTTAACAACAATAGCATTTATTCTAGATGCTGCATTTAGTTGTGATGGCATGTAGACCTGCTGTGGCGGTTCAATCACAAATCTGTGGAGCTTTAACGGTTTCATCAATGATCTCCCTTTACCTTGCCGGCGAGTAAAAAAGTATTGTTCAAGTAATAGACCGAGAGCCCAGAGGGTCCAAGTTAGAAGGAAAGGTAACCAATTCCTAATGGCATCACATCATCTGATATGGCTTCCTGAAGAAGGAATTGGTGGTCTGCCGTGCCACACCTGGTGGGTGTGGTCATGGGGGGTGCTTAACAGTACGCCCAAAATTAACTAGATCAACTAGAAAGGTAACCGCTTGAAACATGTTGCAATATGTCCAGCATAATCCCAAGAATAATAAACAACCAATGCCAGACATTTTAAGTGGTGGGGGACCCCCACCCGACGCCCAAATTGAGCTAGAACAGCTGGAAAGGTAATCACTTGAAACCTGTTGCAAAATGTCCAGTATAACCATAGGAACCATAAATGACCAATGCCAGGCATTTTAAGTGGTGGAGCACCCCCGCCAGACACCCCGAAAATGGCCACTCCAAAATTGAGCTACATCAGCTCGGAAGACAACCACTTGAAACCTGCTGCTAAATGTCCAGCATGTTGGCCATAAGCCGGTTCGTAAGCCGTAAAACCGGATTCTGTGTGAAGCCACCACCTTTACCGTTGCTCAGGTTTAAGTTACTCGTGCCTAGCCTTCTTTATGGTGTCTAGTGTGAACAGATGTTCTTCCTAATTCTTCTTGTGCAACAACCAGAGACCGAGTTTGCCAGAAAACTTTGGGAGGACAAACCTTTATTGTTTGCGTTTCGATGACGTCACCATGTTCACTCAACCGTTGTACAACGTTTTTGTAAAATTTGCAAAATGGGGGAAACATTATGGAAATGATATCTTTTGGGGACCATGACCCAATTGCCCCTGGCTACGCCCACTCTATACAATGGTACTATATCTAGCACTGCATTTAATATGAAAACACATTAATTCTGAGAGCTGGGCTTAAAGAGACAAAATTATGCTAAAAAATTGTGATAATCAATTCAAATTTGGTCAGTTCCCAAATACACTGTACTGCTACTAAAAACCACAAGATTCTCACAAGAACCACTAAACCACGTAGATCAACTCAAAGACAAACAAACCATAAGGTCTTTCGGTAAATACTAACAGTGGCAATCGTGTTCTGTATATTGCAGGCTATACAGATCAGCGTAGGAATTCGACTCACGAGAACATGAAACGAATCCGTCACATAAGCACAAGAACATGACACGAATCAACCACACACATAAGAAAGTGGGGGGCAGGCGCATGCGGCCTCCTGTGTCTATAGATAATCCAGTGATAATTTCCATTTTTCTTATTTATTCCCTGGTTTTATGCTGGAGGTTTCCAACAGTAATGTGGCCATGAGATTTTTACAACTACATTGTGTTTTATATATTGGAAGGGACAAAAGATATTGCGTGTCCCCTTGCCCAAAAGTTGAGGAGACATGTCCGCCCCCGACCCCCCTTAAACTCGGTCCCTGGCAACAATTCATGCTATGAACCTTGACACTGATAACAACAACCCACATCGTTTTAAAAGAAAAAATGTAAAAGTGCAGTGGCCAGCAAACATTAGAAGAAACTGATGGAGATACTGGTTTGTTCAATAATTTCAAAGACAACATTTTCACATTTATAAGTAGTCGCCGTTTCTTGTCCCGAAAGTTGTACCTACAGCATATGCTTAATGATTCCACAATGGATTTGTGCAGATTATAACTAACCTTCACAACCAGAATATCCTGAAATGAAAGTATTCCCTTCTCCACCTACAGGTGCATCTTCGATGTGGCACCCTTCTATCGTGATTTCTGTAAAAATTAAAGTAGAATCCATGGCTAAGACAAAAACATAGCAGGTTGTGGCGGCAGAAACGTATCTGAGGACCGGCAAGTAATTGTATGGTTTAGCCAAACGCAAATTCCCTGACTGCACTTTTATTCATATTCCGTTATTTTCAAACATAACTGTGGAAAACATTTTGTGTAATGTTAGCATCAAATTGGTGGCCAGTCTCACACAGCATAAAAAAAACTGCGACGTTCGGCTTAAAATGAAGTAGAAAGAAAAATTTTTACAAGTAACTGCGACATTTTTCTGCTAAGCAGTAAAGATACGTGTGTGTGTGGTGTAGCTTGCCATGGTTTCATTCAATAATGCTTATTTGAAAAATGCGCTTAATCGCTGAGCAGATTTTCAGCTCCTTCGTGCCCGATCTGTTGCTTGTACTGATTTCAGTAATGAGCAACAGTTACCTTCGCACATTACAAACTTTGACTATACACGCGTGATTGTTTTTTTCTGGCCGTTTTCCGAAAAAACATCCACCTGCAAGCAAAACAGCCACTGGCGGCTATGGGTGGAGCTTTGGGGCTAAACCTCCCCAATATGACTCGTGGGAAATTCCCAAAGACGTATTAATTCAAAATCAAAAGAATTTGCAAGGCACCTCTCATGGCTTGTTGAAGTTCTTGCTAAACCTTTAACCGTTATACAAAAGTTCTTAATGACCTTTTGCGTAGAAAGTTTTAAATGAAATTCGTGCATCAGCATAAGCTCCTAATCTCCAACTAAGAAAAAGCCATTGCCTTCACAAACCACTTTCATGTCAAATATCAAGGATTGTGAAACGTGGTTGTTGAATCTATTTTTTTCCAAATACATTCAACACTGGTGTTTAACGCACTGTAANAAAGCGTTTATTTCTTTTTTCGTCAAAAATTAAAAATGTACCGAAACAGCTACGCAATAAGTTATAAATAATAACTAAGAAGTAATTATTTGCAAAAAGACGTAATAATGAGCTCAGTTAAGTGCCCAGTGGTGGCCAAAGAAACATTAACTGACATAACCTGTGCAAGTACTTTTTTCCAAAGCTTGTGCAAGTACTTTATACACGTGCGTTTGTTTTATAATGAGGGGTGTTAATGGAAACTTCATACACCAAAACGCAAACCTTCCAATTGGTGAATGCTTCATTTGCAACTCCTTAATTCATCTCTCTGTTTGCATCATCGAATTTTTGAAGTACCATTGAAATAAGGGAGTTTAAAATATTAAAATATACCGGTTTGTCCCATCATTTGCACAATTTCGAGAGCGATGCGTGGGTGCCCGACATTGCCCATCTCTACTTACATGCGCCATGACCATATGAGTTTGCGACAACTTTGATATCGTGAATGCTGCAATGGTGGCAAGTTACTAGGTTAGCAGTTAGCACTATAGTGTTTCAAGCCTGTAGGCTTGAAACTTTGTCTTGTACCAATCAGGGGCGGATCCAGCCAGTAAGTTTAGGGGGCGATTTCAGTAATATTTGGCAGTCCAGTCTCATTACGGGTTCATTACTGTAAGAAAGATAAGAAAGATGAAGGGGCGATCGCCCCCCTGGATCCGCCCCTGCTCCCAATCAATTCACTCAGAATACAAGGCTGAATAAAACGCAATTGCGGGCCCTATTCGAAGTCTTCGTTATAAGTTATGACCCAACGAATAATTAAAACCATGAGTCTATGGCAGTGGTTCTTAAAGTGGTCGATATCGACCCCCAGGGGTCGATTGGACCATCCAAGGGGTCGATGAATAGTCACAGGGCCGAATGGGGGTCACTGAATGACCAGGGGGTCAATGATTAACTGCTGGGGTCTACTGGAGCAATGTAGCCTCCTCTTCAAAATTGTTGTTAATCGGGCAAGGAATGCAAACGGCGTTTTTCAACAAATCAAACAAAATTAAGGCGGCTGATCAAGTATCAGCTACAGTAGTTTAAAAGTACATTCGATTCGAATATTTCTTTATTAAATCATCCATTGTGATGACATTACGAAAACTGTTGTTTGTTACTTAAAAAGTACTCAAATTTATTTTGACACATACTTTCCTTATATTATAATATACTAATTAGTAACTGCTGGGCTAGGCCACGGGGTCTACAGAAAATTGTATACTTTATTTGGGGGTCAACGTGTAAAAAAGTTTGAGAACCACTGGTCTATGGCGACTTGAGAGACGTGTCCTCTATATCAGCGGCCAGTCGGCTTTGATTTATCATCAAATCCTTTCTTATGATCTTGTGCGCAACCAATGACCTCATCATGTTTTGGCTTCAGATAACAGGTTTTATTGAAGTGTAACAATCTTAAAAACTGGTGTAATCTCAAAGTTCAAACAATTTCGAGAATCAACACGAAGAATTTGAAAACCTGTGTGTATGTGTATCTTACAATTTCTTTAAAATTAGCTGAACTTACTTCTGGGCATGATCTTCTAGAATTTGCAATTGCAAACGTACGGAAGTTGCTTTCGCTTAAAACGCTGGCTAGGCTATCTGCGGAGTGAGATGAAACATCTCCAAGTTTTCTGACAAACAGAAAAGTTAAACCAAGATGAAAAACTGACGCTGTTGTGAGAAACCGTCGACGTTTGGCAAACAAAGCTGGTCAATGCCAAAACTACAGATGCTCTCTAGTAATAGTCTCTGGCAAATTGCCTCACCAAACAAAGTCTGTTTACTCGGTATTCACGCGTTTTTTACAAGGAGGAAGTAGCACAGGTTTTGTGAGCAATACAAGTAGAAGACAATGAAGTACTGTGCAAAACATCTGTTATTGCTGGCACGTTTGGAAATATCCTTGTATATAAAATGTCTCTCCTAGATAAAATCAACCCCGAAATTGAGCTTGTCGAACAACCTCGCCTACACAATGTTGGTATCCATAAAAAGGGTTCCGGGTATGTTTCGAGCAGTGATAGAAATGAGCGCAAATAAAAATATGAACTCACTGGATCAGCCTTAATGAAAATATTTTGAACACATTTGTTTGATGTGAGTCCAGTTTTTTTCAAACTGAGTTTTAGGATGGGACTGTAATAAAAATTTTTCGTAAAAGGTAAGGTACATTTCCGTTAGAAATTTTATGCTTGGATCCGCTCGCAATTGCCATCAATATCGCAAGCAGGCGCGTGGCCAGAAATTTTGATACAGAGGGAGCAAACAACAACCCAGTCTCAACATTCAAATATGTAATGCCCCTTGTTTTTAAAGCATCATCGATAAAATGTGTCTTTTTCTGACGGTTCTTTTTCTGAGTGATTATCTTTAGATGTAAGCTGATAAATAGAAAGTCTGCTTTCATTGAAGCGACAAGTTTTAAAAGTTTGTTTTTAGTAAACTTCCAACTTTCTACTTGAAATGAAAGCCACCATTTGCTCTTAAAACTTTATTGCGAAGGCGCTTTGAAAATCTCAATGCTATAAGTGCAAGATCTGCAGCATGCCTTTTTTAGCCAATATTGCAGTTGAGCAAGGAGTCATTGTGATTGCGGTTTTTATATTTACACGCTTCTGATGTACAGCACCAACACACGTTCAGTCGAAGCCGAGCTACGACTTGGCTCTAAGACACCCACTCCCGAAGCAGGTCTACAAAACTTGCGCGCATGTAAGACGTGGATCTTAGCCAATTCTTGAGCGACTGGTTGACGTCTGCAACTGACAACGTGAACGCGTTTGAAAAATGTTTGGATTTTATGTCATTGAACGCTATGAAATGCGACTGCGGTAGCATTTCTGTACGCTACTTGCACTAAGCCTGTTTTCCATAAACGTTTAGGTCAGTGGTTCTCAAAGTGGTCGATATCGACCCCCAGGGGCCAATTGGACCATCCAAGGGGTCGATAGATAGTCACGGGGTCGAATGGGGGTCACTGAATGACCAAGGGGTCAATGAATAACTGCTGGGATCTGCTTGAGCAATGAAGCCTCCAATTCAAGTTAACCGGGCAAGGAATGCAAACGGCGTTTTCAACAAATCAAACAAAATTAACAGTGACGTTGTCGAAACCGTAACCTCCGAGACCGAGACTTGGCTGAAACTTCGAGACCGAGACTTCGCCATAAAAGCCGAGACCTGAAAGCTCGAGACCTCACATTTCGCTGAGGGTGATTAAAGCTAACTCCTTGAAAAATGCTGTAACAAATATTTGAAATGTTGCCAAATACTAAAATAAAGGTGTTTGCCGTTGCTATGCTTCAATAAATTTGTTTTGACTCCGTAAAATTTGTAAATTGTCTTATTCGTTAAAAAACACTATTAACCACACTGTGTAAGGACAAGATGTGATGCCCTGATGAAGCTCCCGTGTTCTGGCCTGCTACTCAGTATTAAAGTATGTTATTTGAGAACGTGGAAAAGAGGCGAATCATTTCTTTTTATTTTAAACAACTCGATGTAGGCGAGTGTATATAGCAGCACTAATTGTAGTCGCACTCGATGTAGGCGAGAAATATCTTTAACATCACAATCAAATACTCACAAACTGAAAAGGGTCTTGTTTCTAATTCTCAATTATGTGTTTTGCTTTCTATGCTTATTCGCTACCTTTCTCATCATTACTCTTCCTATTTTTACTGCTTACTTTGCATAGCGTATGCACGCGTTTATGGCTACATAAATACCATAGTTGGTACATGCCAGGCTTTGGTTCAGCGGGAAAGTTTTATTTTTTGCCATTACTTATGAAACAGCTGGGACCGTGGATTGGATGTGTTTTCCGTGGCAACCACGTAGTGCACAGGGCTAATAAAGCCCTGAAGCAACTTTGGTTTGCTTTTTTGTCTTACTTGTCAACTTTTTTACAACTGCGGCAGATCTTTGCAGGCAACCATTGCCTTCGTATTGAAGATTTTTTCTTTCTCTGACAGAGAGAAAGTATTAGGAGATGCTTTCGACAGGCATTTTTGGGATGCAGCATCCTGCAGCACACATATGTCAAAGTGGTGGCCCGTGGGCCAAATGTGGGCCGCGAAGCTTAAATTTTAAACCTCAGCCTACTTGGCTCTTTTAGAACAGTAGTGGTTTATACCTGTGTATAAAGGCGAATGATGGTCTTTGTCATGTAATAACTTTGTCTCTCTTTCTTCAAAAAAGATATTCAGTTTTCAGGCTCCTTTCACTGCAACATAACAATCATTACGTCACAGAGATGCTGGTTACGCATTAATGTAGTTGATTGTGGAAGAAAACTTGAACATAGGAAAACTTGATCGAAACAATTTGCATGCTTCTGTGCGCCAATGTGCACCCCATCCGATTTATTTTTGTTCGTTATTTTTTCTCTTAGCTGTTTACCCCAAAATTTGAAATTTGATGTTAGAATGCTTTCATTTCTCTCTATGGGGCGCCGTTTGTAAAAATATTATATCTGACAGATTTAGCACAAAAACTGCCATCTCTCCACATTTTTAGCTATCTCTGCACACATTTAGCTATCTCTGCGCGCATTTAGCTATCTCTGCGCGCATTTAGTTTTCTCTGCGCAGAGATAGCTATCTCTGTGTGCACTTAGCTATCGCTGTGCAGAGATAGCTATCTCTGTGCATATTTAGCTATCTCTGCGCGGAGACAGCTATTTCTGCGTGCATTTAGCTATCTCTGCACAGAGATACCTATTTCTGCATGCATTTAGCTATCTCTGTGCATATTTAGCTATCTCTGCGCATATTTAGCTATTTCTGTGCAGAGATAGCTATCTCTGTGCACATTTAGCTATCTCTGCACGCATTTAACTATCTCTGCGCACATTTAGCCATCTCTGCACATATATTGCTAAATCTGCATGCATATATAGCGCTGAAGCGTGTCAGAGGAAAACATGGTATCCTGTCTGAAGAAAAACTTTGTGTTTTGTTTCAGTAATCCAAACAAAGCTAGGCTACTGGAAGGCATGAATTCCCTTGCGTCATATAAAGCTGGGCGGTTCCAGGTCTAAATAATACTGTTTTGATAATAATATTGGTTTGTGCAAGCGACGGGCTACAGTAAACTTGCGGTGGTTGTCTCAGTGTCAGTGGCGTATCTACCCATTGGATCTTGTGGATAAATCCAGGGGCGGCATGTTGCTGGAGGGCGGCAAAATGTGATAACGTTTTAAACGAACAAAGACAGTCACATTAATTTATTCTCAGAGAGATTCAGACTTAAACGACCTAAGT
>JGI24159J19872_10009864_pt1 | contig 12514 bp, 5 predicted proteins | sample Ectturendosymbi4_FD_19872 | JGI IMG/M metagenome (IMG submission 19872)
CGCTAGATGGTGCCCATGAGTACCAAGTCACTGTGATAGTCACCACAAGCGAATTATCGTAGTTCACTTATTTCTATATAATGATAGTGCAACCTAGTGGTAGTAGAGTGAACTCAGTGATGGATCTCTATTGCTGGTTGCTTTCCTGTTAGTTAATGCCCCGAATTGCCATCTTTCTCTTGTGCTTTCCTCTGTAGTTCAAGACGATGCAGTCAACTGCAACAAATGGCGCCCGATGAGGGACCTGAGAGAAAGGCCATAAGCCCCCATCAGTAACATCATCCGTTGAAGATCGTCTTGAACCAAAGGGGAAGGGTCGATCTTGTAAATTGAGAGTTAAAGTGTGGAATGATAAGTGATAGAACTTCAAGTTAATGAAGGGGAGTAATGCGGTGGTCGGTAGATGGTGCCACATGTAAATAAATGGTCACCGCTAGTTGGTGCCCATGAGTAACAAGTCACTGTGATAGTCACCACAAGCGAATTATTGTAGTTCACTTATCCCTATATAATGATAGTGCAACCTAGTAGTAGTAGAGTGAAGTCTGTGATGGATCTCTATTGTTGGTTGCTTTCCTGTTAGTTAATGCCCCGAATTGCCATCTTTCTCTTGTGTTTTCCTCAGTAGTTCAAGGCAGTCAACTGCAACATTCATCACTCAGCAACCATTTGTTCAAATCCCATTTAAGTCACGGTTTTGCAGCAGCAGGCATTCTGTACTACTGAAAATGCTCTAATATCATGCGCATCCTTAATCACACCTTTTAAAAATGTTTTTTGTAATCTTATAGAAAACCGCACAGGATATGCTATTCATCAAAGCTTAGCAAGCTCCAGAAAAACGCATTGTTCGGCATTCAGCTCATAGTCTTTCAAAATTATTTGCCAAGTCAGATTAAGCTTAAAATTTGAAATGTTGCTTACAGTGATTGAAGTAGCCTAGTTTTTGGTATCAACCCCTCGCATTCCTCTTGTAGGCGTCGTAAAATGCAAGAAGTGATCTTCTTTAAACTTCAAACTGTGCTTGTGGCAAAGGTTGTTTATATTTTCAAAAGTGACCTCTGCGGTTGCGCAAAAAGAAAAAGTGGCGTCTGTCGGTCACAGTTATTTGCAAGACTCCGAACTAATGTCTTTGCAAAACTTCTTTTTGATTTAGTGAACCGTCAAGTTTCATCGATTTAAGCCTCTACAGTCTACAATCTCCTTAATACCTGCGACCACAGCAAGGCAGTTAATAATCTTTATTTTTTTGGAGCATAGACTACAGTCGTTAAAACAGAGTTTCATTCACTCATGATTAGGCGTTGAGAGAGCCAAACTAGCGATGAACAAAATTGGGCAATGTTATCCATTTTTGTGTGGCACCATGATGAGGCGTGCGAGAGTAAAAGCTGTTTATTTTCATAGTTATTTTTAACAGAGTAAGTGGCACTGGTTGAACACGTGCAACCAAAGTGCGTAGGCTAGATTCGATTCCCGGTCGGGTCATACCGAAGGTTTGGCAGTGCCTGCGGCCTGTCCAAACTGTCGCTCGGCCATAAGCTGGGTTTACACGTAAACTTAGTTACGCGCGGAAACGAAGCGGCTGCGGCAGATACTCCGTTTGCCCGTTTACACTGCACGCACGAGAAGCGCGTTACTCACGGATTCCGATTGCTGTCCCCCGGGCAGTGCCATCCCACGGGAGTTTAACCGCTTGAGCTGCTCTTGGCTTTGAGCAAGGCGGCCAAGATAGCAATCATTGTGGGCAGTGCTGCTGATGTTGACAACTGACATTTTAAAAGTTGTGTTTCACTGAAACTACATATGTTTTGCTGCAGGTTAATAAGTAAATAGTGGGCTATTTGCCTGTTTACTAACAACTGCATCTTTACATGCAGAATGGATGCATAGGCCTACACAAGAATCGAATTTAATAAGCTGTTACAGAAGAGTTAGCGATGTGTAGTAAATATTTTTTTAAGGACAACCTGTTAAAACTGGACACGTGTGTCACAGTTTGGGAACCACTGGCTTAGGAGGCTGGTTGGTTCAACAACATTTGAATGTTTAATTTACCCTAGGCTCACTTGGTGAATTCCCTGATTAGGTTCGTATTGCGTAATGATAAGTTTTTAATGCTACTGATAGTTTCATAATGAATGAATTTTTAGGGTAGCTAAAATTTAAACTTTCATGATTTAGATTTGAGGCAAAGGAAGTGATATGTGGAAGTGAATGTGTAAGGATTGGATATAATTTGCAGATACCCATTTCATAATATGCATGAAGACAAGTTAAGTCATGAAACATTCTCAAATAGTAAAATAGTTATTTCTCATGAGTGACCATTCGTGACAAAACTAACTTTCACTACTGACCATATCAATCCATACCCATATCAAACAACAAACATTCCGATTTTTTTTAAAGTAAAGCACCAAAAGTTTATACTGATCCAAATTAATCCAAACCCTTAATGAACAACACACATAGCCCAGGATTATTTTGAAGTAAAGCCCTCTAAATATCTGGCACTTGCAAGGGGCTAGTCACTAGACTAGAAGCTTTCGTCCGGCAGCTCATTTCCGCGCGTAATTTTCGCTCTTCGCGCGATCGGACCCGCCTCGATTCGCATGACTTCGCAATGCACCGCAGCAGAGCACACGGCGACGTTAAATATACAAGACTGCCGCGCGGTTCTCCGCGTGAAAACTCCCTAATATAAACCCAGCTTTAGTGGGTGGGTGGAAGGAAATGGTTCACGTGCAGTGCTGCCAACGACTCGCCACCAATGCGGTATCCACTGCGAAAGTAGACGCGTGGCCCAGGGCGCAAGCAAGCGGATATGGGCGCCGCAGACCACTCGTGTCGCCCCGAGAGGAGTACTTAAAATGAGTATAACTAAACTGAACTTTTCACAAAGAGTAAACTTGGAGAACGACGCAAAAACTCCGCAAAAACAATACACACCACATAAAGCAAACAAATGACTGTAATGCAGCTTAGTGCTTTCATAATTTTGTTATCTTTATATGACTTGCGTAACTATACGAGCAATGTTGTTCTGCCAATCATGCTCACATAATGAAATTCATTATGCGCTTTTCAAACAGAAAGTATTTCTGACCCTTGCTTTACGCCTTCCATAGCCCGAACCAGAACCTTCGCCAGAAAGCCGTCAATAGGGGGGCTTTAAATTTGTGCGGGGGGGCTTTATGTTGGTGGAAGGGGCCTTGACATTCAAATTTCACAAAAATTCCACCAACTTATAGTGTGTCATATTTCATTTTGGGAGTCTTGGAGATTTTTTGGGAGGGCTAAGCCCACCAAAGCCGCCCGTGGCGACGGGACTGGTCCGAACCGATCTGGAAAACTTTCTAGCTCTGCCACTCTTCATACGTACCTGGTATGACGAAACCTATGGTCATAATGGCGAATATTGCAGAAATGATTCCCATCCACTTGCACCGATTGTAACGTTTAATGGATGCGACTCGCACATTTCCTTTCTGAAATTGGTCCATTCAGGCAAAAATCAGTTATACAGTATTTGCCTCTACGCTATATCATCTTAGTCCGAGCGGGCACTGCGAAAAACTTTGGTTAGACCAAAACGCAGATCAGATGAACAATTTTGCCATCGTGGATGCAAAGCTGGGCAGCAATAATTGTTCGCTGGTGGTAATGAAATTTGTGAAGTGATTAAGTGATTTTTGATATATTCCTCATACCTACATCTATCACAATAGGTTAGTAATCAATTGTAATTGGATTGCGCCATCGACCGCCTGTGAACGTATAATACTCAATGGAAACAAGCAGAGACATATATAATAAAATGCTGTTTTATGTAAAATGCAACTATAGGTTTCACCTGATCGATTAACATTCAGAAATGTGCGTCTAAGTTGTGTAGTGCCAGCAAAAATCGTGGAAACGTCATTCTCTTCTCACCGTGTTTAGCGTTACCACGAGGAATCGCAACCATCACTTTTTTGGGATTGGAAATGCCGTTTATGAGTGAGAACTTGTTTATTTTCATCAACGAACAGTACCCTACTGTTTCTTTGCTCCACTCTGCTGCTTACAACATCTGATTCACAAAGACTGGCAGGCATTCCGTTTCACTTCATACAATTTAAGTTTCAAAACATTGGCCTTATATCCTCCAATTCAACTGGATGTCATAGAAAATTCGTTCTTCTAAACTCTCCAGCGGTGGTAGCACTTCATTCCTTCACGGATATTGAAGACATGTGTCAAACTGCCAAGTGCTTTGTTTGTCTCTAAGCAGACAAGGAAACTCTCTTATTTTGTTTTAGTTACTTGCAAACTGCTATTTATTCACTTGCAAAAAGCAAATGTTTTTCCTGTGTACAGTCGCTAACTCGCATCTTTGTTTGGTTAAAATAAATCAATAAACTTGCTCCAGGATTTAGATCGGAGAGAATTTACGCTGACGACGTCTCTGTCACAATAACAAACATATCTTTACAAAGGTTATGGGGCGCCACTTGTAAAAAAAATACTATCGTGTTATATTTGACACACTTAACACGTAACTTGCTAAATCGGACACATTTAGCACACAGAACATTATATCGAAGAGATATAACACATAAACGGCTCAATCTGACAGATATAAGTCACGAAGAGTGCTGATGTAGCCGTTAAAGCATATATAGCTTTTAAGCGTGGCGTGGCCCTTTTTCGCATGGCGGTTTCTCAGTCAATCTACGTTGCCTACGTTTTCACATTTCGGCGTTATTTATACTTGATTGCTAAATAAGAACACTTTTGCGAGTTGTATCTGTCCGCTATAGCAGTTGGTGGCTTGTATCTGTGTGATATAGCGCTTGATGAGCGAAGTGTATCCGATTTAGCAGTTTGTGTGTTGAACGTGTCCGAGATAANACGAAATGTNTGCTTTTCTAACGCCACCCCATGAAAGGTCGCNTGGGCGCGCGCCCACTGAAGAGGTAACACAAGCACGAATGCTGTTTGTTTGAAACACGAAAAATTATTGCTGATCATTGCTTCTGACTGCAGCGTGATCAGCAGAACGTTTGCGAAATGTCGTTTGTTTCCATTGATTGTTCTGTAATATTATGGGCATAAGCTAACAGAAGACGATTTGCTCTCAAATTGTTTCATGGCTCACAAGGGTGAAGCACAAAAAATAACGAATGCTGAAATTTGATTGAAAATCTGTTCTTCTATTGGTAAAGTTGCCAGAAAAGAATTGAGAACCATTGATGCAAATTTTTGAAGCTCAGTGAAAAAATGCTTTAGCTCGTAAGTTGGCACGTCTGCTTTAGCGATGTCAGGAACAGCATCTTAAAACACAAAATGAGGGTTTACAACACATTTGTCTCTCGCTCTTAGTAGTGGCCCATTGTTTTCGGTGCTAATAGAAATGTGGTATTCGATACTGAGCGTAGACAAATTGTCTTTTCAACATCCTTGTCTGATGCAGATCATGCTATCTAAATATTGTATCATTGAGCTGCTTGGCGCGCCACTCTAAGATCTTCTCTAAACGCGTCGAATTCCGAAGAATTGACAAAGGATCTTATCTTTCAGAACAAAAAATCGAGAGTTGCACAGTTGTAGAGGAGCAAAAGTAATTAGGAAGGCGGAAAAATTTTGCGCAAATTTTACCACCTTTTTGCAATTCTTTTTTCGAATGTAGTACAAAAATTTTTGCATTGTTGTTCTACCAACTTGTCAAAAAGTGAAAGTAGTCATATTATTCTCGTTTCACTCATTATCGTCTACAGAAAGCGAAAATGTAGCATTTCAAGTTTTTTAAACAATCTAAAAATCCCAAAACTTTTTTCATATTTTTATCAAGGATTTCTAAATTTTCGTACTGTTTGGTTTGACAGCCTTGCCTCTATGGTTATGAAAATTTGTACTGGACATTGGGCCAAGAAAATACTGTCCGAAGATCATTACTGTGCTAAACTAAAACTGTATTGGAAATGAAAAGTATAGATTTCCTTTCAAATCAGAGATAGTGGTTCAAAAAATTTGTTAAATCAAAATTTCAAGTTGCAATGAAACTTTAAAACTTGCTTAAAATTTGTGAGCTGCGGAAGCTTATTTTATTCATTTTTGCCGAATATGCAATGCTGTGGACAATCATTAGATTACCCAGTAGAAGCGTCTCTGTTGCTTGCCCCTTTCTCAACCTTGCGTGCCTGATTAATGGTTATGAGAACTATGGCAACAAGTCTTAACATTAAAAAACTGGCATTGACTTGGCAGATTGTCGATCATGCAGCAGACAAAGAGTTTTCAATAATGCACCGCCACCATAACTTCTATATTTTAAATTACATCATCATGTGCACGGCCGCATCAGTTTTTATCGAAGGCAACATGCGGCCGTACGGCCGCAAGTTGTGCACCCCTGGTCTAAACTCTAAAGTGTAAGTACGTTTTTTAGTTGTTTCTGATTAGTTAATGGTACAGAAAGAAATTCATTGATTGATTGACTGATTCACTGGTTTAGTGTTTCATATGACTCAGGTAATAAACAGAAGCAACACAAAAAGCCATCGCGCAATGAGCAAACCAGATGTCAGTGAGCATTAGAGCCAATGAAAGTACAATGACATAGTAGCTAATCACTGTAAACAAGGAGTGGCACTATGTCACATAGGATTGGTGAAGGACCGTGGCGGTCATCTAGTCAACCAATCCCGTTTATCACTTTTTGAAAAATGTTGCAGAACTACAGTTGGAGATCAAATAAGCATAGTTAGAAAACAAACAAACACGGAACACTGTGAAATAAAGAAGTAGCGGCACATTAAATTGTTAAAACTCTGGTTTTCAAAAACTAGACAAAAAATAAAACTTATTACACAAATTTGGTGGGTTCTAAACTATAAAAAATTTTCCTCTATGCCCATAGGATTTTGGAAAATTTTGATTTTGTATTTTTCGACATTTGGCTTACAGGGCAACCTTGCTTGAACAGTATCTACTGGAAAATGTTGCTCTAGTTTCAAAGCAACTTTTTAAAAGTTTGATCGGGCTGGATAGGTTTACCTCGGCAGAGCCTTTATCGAGAAAAGGTTTGGTAAAATCAAAATAGTATTCCGTAGTGTGATGGCAACACAAACAACATGCACTATATCTTTACGCCTGGGTCAAATCGTAAAATATGGCGATTGTATGCTCCTATCTTTTGAGTAATGAAAGTGGAAAATATTTTTACACTGGCCCGTTTTTGCCTGAACTTTGATGATTTGCCTGAGCTTGGCCAGCAACAATGAGAGCTAATTTGAGTAACTTTTTTCACCCATGTTTACGCCTGCTGGCTCACCACGCCAGTTGATGCAATACATGTCAGCGATAAAAGCGGTTTATTTTTTAGTACCTGACGGCAAAGTTGCAAGCATTTGAAAGCTTGTTCAAAATCAGCGCCAAAGTCCTTGAAAAATCATGCAGATGTTGAAGCATTTCATCTAAATTTGCACGCTTTGGGGTTATCATCGATATTGCTCTTCTTGCTGCGAATGAGCATGACTGGGCATTATTGCATCACTTAAATCATAGGTGTAGGTGCCAAAAATATAAGGTGTTCTAGCATTTTTCCCGAAAAAAATATTTGAAGTCCCAAAAGTAGATTTTCAAAAAAACTTACAATTTATCTTCTCAATATAATAAAACGACTCATCTGATTTTTTTATTTTTATTTTATTTATTTATATATTTGTTTCAGACTCATGGTCCATATCACTAGGATAATCAAATAATACAAGAGAACAAAAATGTTTAATCATAGCGCATTACAGAGCATGTGTTAGTTGACAAACACAGTCAATACTGAGAGCTGACAAACACTGAAACAGGCCACTAGCTATAACTGCATTCACTCATCATCAAAAAGGAATCCGCCAGTGGAAGAGAAATGGGGACTTTCTAACATCTGGCTTTGAAGTAAACGGCTAAAACAAAGAAAATCGGTTGGGGGTGCTTAAGCGGCTCACACAAGCATGTAAATTGTTTTGATCAGGGTTTCAAATGTTTTTGCGAGACATTTTTAACTTGAGGCAGGCTGATAATCGTTTGTTTTCACTAAATTTAAAGCATGGTTTTGCGGTTGGTATTTTACCAGTTATATATATTCACTTTTTTACATGTTTGTCTTGCACACATCGTCAACATGCTGTGAGTGATAGCGGAATCACATGAAAATACAGCACACGGAAGGTTTTGGTTGCTACGCTAAGGCAATACTGGTACAACACAAACACCCAACCAACGCATCAGCAACTACTACAGTTGGTCACCGTCATACAGGAACGTTACATAGTGGAGGAAAAATTAAGATTTGTAAAACGCATCAGGCCTTTGAAATGATCTAATAAAAAAATTAGATGAAGATGCACATCTTTTTCTTTGGCCGTTATTTTCATTATAAGATGCACATCGTTGAACAAAACGATGCATATTGTTTCTAAACAAGGCATCAAAGGTGCTGACATAATTATGGTCAACTTGCGTGCGGGCGGACAGTTACATTTATAGGTGTGTAATACATTATTCGGTAGGTGTTGTTTTAGGCAACTCGTAAATGTTTAATACCAGTCTGTGTGTATTTGCTCCACAATTGGCAAGCATACATTGGCATACAATAGGCACAGAATAGGGTGTTTTTACAGCAAGTGAGCACTGAGCAGAGGTCCCTCTGAGCTTGTTTGCTGCTCAGTACAACGATTTCACTTATCTCTGGATGCCAGCGTCATACTTCAATGAAGCATTTAGCGATACAACATGATATTTGATTTGGTCAGAAAGCTGTACACACAAGGGTAATGCAGTTTTTATCCCCATTAATGCTACAATGAGTTAAATTGACAAAAAAAATTTAAACAGAATGTCGTTTCGATAAAAAAATCTTTCCATGTTTGAAATGAGTTTTGCCAGAAAGCGAAAGAGTTGGGGGACTATTGTTCTCCCTGCAACCCTGCCTCCTAAGCCTATTACTCAAATATTATGCTTATATTTAAATTTTAAATACATACCTACTGCAGCTAAATAAGTGGAGCAAAGACTAAAACGAATCTATGGCAATGAACTGTGAAGCAACACAAAAACATCTCTTAACTTTAGTTGGAATGTAGGAAAAGCAAGTATGATAGAAACAATGCCATTAGCTGTGTAAGCTTGTTCGTAAGCAAATGCTTTTGCGGACGACTTTCGACTTGGCGAATAATCATTAATCACCTTGAATGTACAATAAGTTTCTGAATATACATTAGTTGCAGCAGATTCATCATTACATGGACCTTCAAACAAAGCCAGACATATCAAACTACCCATTTAGTTGTTGGCTTTTTTAAAAATAAATGCAGAATTTGTCTTCTGATCACCAAAGTAGGCTTTGCTCGTTCCACAATGCTCGTAAAGTTGTAACTCGTACAACTGCTGTTGTGCCAGCACTGCAAGAGCTTGGCATTAACATCTGTGCGGAAGGAGTGAGAACTGAAAGGTCTATGTTCGCTGCTGAGCCTTGGAGGTATCAGCCTGCCACGCTCTGCCTTCAAAACTTTGCGATGATTCTGACATGCACACTTCGCGCGCAGGTTTAACTGCGTCGCCTTTGTAGTGTCTTGTTGTTGGAGTGAGTGAAGATAAATTGAACAGACATAAGTGTACAAAGTTTTAGCAAGAAGATTTGAATACAGAAACGTAGCAACTGAAGAATAACGTCTGGAAGGAAATGCTTTAATTTATTTTGATACAACCATATTAAGTCAACGGAATATGTTTCTTCCAAAGTCACGATGACCTGGCTTAGCCATTATTATCTCTTCAGGGAAAATTGAGCAAGACACAGAAATTGAAGAGATCCTTGCAACACTGGGAAACAGAAAGTACAAAGAATCGACTGCAAGTTGCTGGAATAAGGGCAACCTGAGAAATAGCGAACACAAACACGTTTATTGCATCTCGGCCTTGATTTTTCGTAAACATTTATGCCACGCGAACTACGTGTTGGACGAAGTGACATTTCGGCAATTGCATATCTCGCTAACATGTTATAAAAATAACCACCACAGGACGGATGAACAAGGCGTACTGTGATATTGATTTCATGTGGAAGCAATTTTGTTTGTTCTCTGTGAAAAGCGAAGAAGGTTGCGGTTCTTTTGAAACACACATTAAATGGTCGTAAACTTAAAAACTAACTGAAAAAGTGCCACCTGCTTAAAATTTCATTTGACTGCTTTTTTATATCTACATAGCTAAAAAATACTTTTTGCAGATATTTCTCTTCTGGCCATTGTCTTTGCTTCACTAATCCTATTGCCTTGTAGTTAAATGCTTGAGGACCAATACCGCCTTGTCGCTGTTTTAAAATGTCGGCAAATTGTCCTTGAATGTTTTCTTGTGTCCATCACTCAAAGAAGACGTCGGAGTTCTTAGCGAGGGTAACGTGTTAAGACTAGAAAAGAGCATAAATGCTTTCCAGATACAAATTCCTGGGTCAATCCCCTGCCAAGCGTAATGAATATAAGCGTAACCGACATTTCGTCACTGCACCATACCCACAAATTGTACACCTTTTTGACATTTGTGGGCTAAAGTGCCTGAATTCCTTTGTGGCAAGACGAAGAAGTCTAATTGCAAATTAGGTGGATGGAAGTTTCTGGTGGTTGCTCCAACAGATTTACTAAATAATGTAACAGTATGACCAAAGAAAAAAGTAGAAATGCTCTACAGCGCGAAGATCTTTCAATACAAAAACTTGCGTAAAACCCGAACGTAAAGGTTAAGCAGGGCTGTTGCATTCACTTGTTATCAACGATCTTCCATGGTGACACCTTGTTCGTGCCGTAGGTTAAGTATATGATACATGAGGGTGAAACGTTAAGGATGCCATTAAAATTACTGCGCCATCATAAGGATATTCAGCTAATGATCTGTATTTCTATTAACCAGGGGCATGCAGAGAGGGGGCGAACGGGGCGACGGCCCCGGGCATCCAGGACAGGGGCGCATCCAAAGAGCGAAATTTCAAAAATTACATTTTATTAAAATGCTGTAAGTAGATACTTCTTCAATTTCATGGATGTGATGGTACCTGGCCTGAGGGAGCATGTAAATATATGTTAAGTGACCCGAGAATAGAGATGAAGCAAGCACTGCCATCGTTATTTTATGGCTACGGTGGGCAAACAGCGGCTAACGACATGTTTTGTATGGCTGTTCTATAGCGGAATAGCAATAGCTCAAATTGATGGTGATTTGTCGACTCACATTTAATGTTTGCTTCATTTATCAACGTATTACGCGATTTCGTAACGTTAGTTGCTAAGGTCTCTGCACGATTAGATGTAGGTCATTTTATGTAAAAACTGCATTCTTTACCGAGCTGTATTTGACACTTCAAAGTGATTTTGTGGCTCGCTGGTGTTTTTGGTTTTCTGCCTATGACTCTTCTATTGAACAAGTTTGCTAACGCCTGCCATAAGGCTTTACTTCCTATCTCTCTTCCCACTTTGCAGTCTGGGGATTCCTTCTAGCCTATTAATCTGCGACTTGTAGTCGTCAAAATATCTATCGATTCTCATCAGAGCCTGGGTTGTGAAACAGGGGCGCATTATAGTTTCACAAGAGAGGCGCGAGTATGGCAGCGAAATATAGTTGAAAAGTGTTAAATGCATTGTTTTTTCATTCGTAAACTTATCATCATTTCACTATAAACATGATAATCAAAACAAATTAGACAGTACCGTCAAGAAAAAACAAGACCTCTCTTGCTTATCCACTGGTGGATTTATGAATAAAGAACGTTCATGTTATAATGTTTCATTTTTAGAGGCATGAATTGTGTCACAAGGCTATATCATGCGTGACGATTTGGCCATATTTTTCAGTTGAAAGAAATTCCTTTCAGTCGATGTAAATATGAGGTGTAGTGCAAATATTTTTCGATAGGAGAGCTCATTTGGGACAGAGAAATTAGTTAGTGTGTAACTGAATTTTTATGTTTTTGTATGTTCTTGTTGAATAAATAGCTACTTCATCTATTTTTATTGAATAATATCCTCAGCAATCTGTTTATATTTCAGAAAAACGTAAAGGGCAGCAATACATCAAACTGCATGGTTGTACAACTTCAGATACTATTTATTTTAGAAATAAATAGACAACTCTACAGGGTCGGATTAAGGGAGAGAGAAATGGGGGCAATTTCCCCGGGCCCCCCGCTGCAAGGGGGCCCCCCGTGATGAAATATATTTGTTTCAAATAAAATACTTGTATGAAAAATTGTGATTAGCGTTACAAGTATACAACTCTTTGTTATATTCTCATGTTGCGTAAGTATCTGGGCCCCAACCAGTGGCGTAACTAGAGGTTTGAGCCAGGGGGCAAAACTTACCTGAAGGAGGCCCACTGGTTACTGTAGATGGGCCCACTAGCCAAAACTCATAAAAAAGTTAAGAAATGATAGTGAATCTCTGGATGTCGTGGATGTCCATTGTCCATACTAGGTAAAAAAACGAAA
>JGI24159J19872_10009866_pt1 | contig 12511 bp, 5 predicted proteins | sample Ectturendosymbi4_FD_19872 | JGI IMG/M metagenome (IMG submission 19872)
GCAACACAACAACCGCCTGGTACGAAACTAGAAACGATCTGACATCGACGTGCGATACAAACGACCAGGCAAAGCAATGCAATACAACGCGGCACGTAATCCATAAGCGGACTAATCAGTGCAGGCGCAGGCAACCGCTGGCATCGAAACCGTCACAATGTTATGTTCAGCAGAATAATCATCACAAATATTCAGAAGATGTTGAAGTCCACTAAGACCAATGCTAAGGCCAAACGTTTGTGGGTTGAAAACAAATGATGACTGAGGTAATGAAAAAACTGATGATTGAGGGAAGAAATTCATATTCATGCTTGACAACATTCTAAAAAATGTTTCTCTGGTTCAATGATGGTTTGAACATCAATTATTTTTTTTATTTGACCAGAAACACTAAGGGGGAACAGATTAGTCATGTACCAAGACGTTTGTACTTTCAAAAGCATGGTACCTTGAAATGCTTTCTGCAAGAAGTATTCAGCAGAAACAAATAAAAATCAAAGTGCAAATGAAAGCCAATGCAAGATTTCAATATATCTAGATTTTCTTCAACTGCGCAAGTCTATTTTTTTGTATGTTTTAATCATGAAACTTCCAAACTTTTTAAATTATATGACTATCTTTCATCATTATAAATTCATGCTTAAAGTGATAAACAATTTCTTACTGCTTATGAAAGCAAATTTAAATTTTACAAAGCAATAGCCCTAACTTAGGCAAGTCTTTACGTTGCATTATAAACAATTTTGTGAAATACATACAGTTTTTCTATTGTCGATGATTGTAATTGGTGCTATCACAAAATTGGTTCAATGATTTCATGCATGTTTGCAACACAAGCAAACCTCAAAGGTCAGTGGAAATAAACTCAAACTTTTCTGGTGGTACTGATGGCTGAACCCATGTTGGTTTCCCGGAGCATATATGAAAGGATCAATAAACATGAATTTCAAAATGCCTTTAAATCAAGTCTAGTCTACAGAAGCGTTGATTCAAGTCAACTGAGAACAATGTAATATATGCTGACTTTCAGCAAGAAACAACATTATGCTCAAAGGTGAGGAAATTACCAGTTTCCACCACTGTTCACAAGATGAAGCAAGAGATGTATTCAGACAAAATTGACATCACCAACAGGCCATGAAAAAATGTGGAATATGGGAATGTCATTCCTGGGAAATCTGACCTACGTACTTGCGGGAAATGTTTTGCAACAACACTACAACTTTTCACTTCTTGCCCTTTGTCTGTGTTTATACAGAATAGATTGCAGGGCATCAGGGCTCTCACAAATGCAACTCCATAAATCCCAAGAACAGTACCAAAAAATTCCTAAATTTGTGGTGGTGCAGCATAAAATCGGAACGCCATGATAAGCGTTAAAAATAGAAGCAAACATTATTTTTTTTAATTTATGGCCTCAGAAGCTTCAAACATGATTTGCAAAATAAAGTAAAATGATTCATTGCACACATTTTCAAACTTTTTCGAAAATCCCTAAAAAGGGTCAAAATTTCCAATCTAGAAACAACATCCCTAAATAGTGAGAGCACTGTAGGGGATTTCAGACATCGGCGCTGGCGAAAAAGCAGCTTGAAATGAAAAACGAGGGAGATGGATAAGAGGTTTATGACGGCTGGTGTATCAAGTCTTAAATGTTAATAATTTTTCATCAGAAAGGCAGCAACTTTGAAGGTGCAGCTCATATTCAAAACTTTTACAATAGTGGAAAGTAAGTTTAACAAAACTCCACGAAAGCTCTTGGGATATTAAAGTTTGATTCCCAGGATATTTGCATTTTTTGGCACTGATCACCAAATTAAATTAAAGAAGACAAAAGAAATTTTATAGCATACAAGCACAAAGTAAAATACAAAGCATAAAACAGTAGTACATTACTTGAGGTGGTAGGTGTAAACACCATACACACACGACACATGAAAGCACATAAGCAAACAAAATAGAAATACAAAACAAACCCAAAAAATCAAATCATAAATGGAACAACAGTCACTCACATGAACAAAGGTGGAGGGCAAGCAATGCATGAAGAATTGAGAAACATGCACATGAAGTGAGTCACACATATACCAGAGGTGTACAGGAGCCGGAGTGTCGGAGTGGACTCCGACCGGAGTCTTAACGATTTTCAAAAATAGTAGTGGAGCCGGAGTTGATTTTTTATGGAAGGGCCGGAGTGGAGCCGTAGTCAGTTTTTAATAAGAGTTTACTTTGTTTTTTATTGATTATTATTATTGCAGATTGTTTTTTTACAAAGCATGTTATAACATAACCTCCAAATGTACAATACTACTTCACAGGAAGTCTTAAAATTTTAATGCAACTTGGATGTAAGTAAGGTTAGGTTAGTGAGTTTCATGTGTGTAAAGATTTGGACAATTTCTTGTTCATGGTGATACGTTAAAATGTGTTGGCCACTAAAATTTAGCTCACATAAAAAGTTTACGTAGTGTCTCAACAACAACCAGCATTTCTAGTTTTCTGTTTCGAAGGAAAAAAAGTACCGTGGTCCGTATCACGCATCCAGTTGTCTGCCAAACACAAAACTGAGTTGGAGAACATCTCACTACTATCAACGCGGTGGAGTGTGAGGTGACCAGAGAATCCTCAGTTCGAGTGACTGTTTTGTCGTATTTGGTTTTTCTTTTGATGCACTTACGCAAGATTGTAAGTCAAAATTTTTGGACCCCTTGTGATGTACATTTCAAAGAGCAGACAAGTGTTGATAGCTAAATTAAGCTTTTATCTAGTGTTAGGTTTAGCATTTTGGATTAGGGTTTGTGTTACTGTTAGTGTTTCAAATAAGGGTTTATAGTAAGCATTTAGGGTTAGGGTTCAGTGTTAGTGTCTAATGTTAGGGTTTAGGATTAGCATTTAATGTTGATGATTAGGGCTTGCAGTAAAGGTAAATGGTTAGAATATAGGGTAAAAAAATTTGGCTACCTTAATCCTTTATCTGAGAAGCAACTGACATGTATTGCAGTGATCAGCAAATTCATTTGATACGGTTTTTTAGTCTTTTTAATGCGAAAACTGGATACGGTCGTTTAGACACTGCCAAAAGTTTAGATAATTCACTTTGGAGTTTGAGCAGGAGTCGGAGTCCAACATGTTAAAATGTGTCGGAGCGGATTCGGATTATATTCAGCTGAAGCAGGAGTGGAGTCGGAGTCAAAAATTTCAGCCTTTATCATAATCAACTGCATCTGATCTTAGCCTTCATTGCTGCAACGCTGCATTACAGCATTGGCATACAGAGTATAAAGAAAGGAACTACTTTAGTCGGTTTGAGTCATATTTCCATATAAGCTGTAAACAAATGTCATACCATAGTGACAGACTCACAGCATACAATTCATAGCGATATCAATGCCACTGCGCTGCCCTGCGCCCAACAGCATACATATCGTGACCTGACGACCTGACAGCAACCACCTCCTTCTAATCAGCAGAGTAAAGCCACAATCCATTGTGGCTTTTAATTTCTGGACCATCTCGTCAGCAGGGCAGAGGTGATCAGAGTCACTTTTTTTGACTCCTGCTCATATTCCTAAGAAAGTGACTCCAGCTCCTACTCCTGTTCCGGAACTCATTGGAAGTTTACACTCCGACTCCTGTTTACACTCCAAAAGCTTGAAAGCAGAGTCTATTTTGCCACATGAGGTAAAATAACTACTTGAACTATTTTGCCGTTAGACAACATGGACGACTATTGTCATGCTTTTAGTGCTGTCAAGCAGGCAGTGCTTTCTTGTCTGTGTTGGTCAACTGCAGGTTTTCCCTAACTTTAAACCCCAACTCATTTTGTGTTTGTGTATCGTACATCTCATTCTGCCTCATGAGGCAAAATATCCACCATGCTACCAAACTTGAAACCAAGAAATAGAATCATAAGTTGTTCTCATGTGACCAAATCTCATTTGACTCATTCAGCTCTGACCTGCACTAAGTCATGTATAACTTTTTTATTTAACTCTTTGTGATTTAGGCACAAGCACAATGAAACAAGAACAAGACAACTACTTTTTTTTATTGTATTTGAACTAGCAAGATGATAATGGCATGTTTAGGAATAGCCTGAACTTCATTTCTGATAGCTTGACTGAAACTGCTCTCATTGCTGCTGACGTTGCTGCACTGCATATTAAAAGATACATATTACATGCATTGTTGTCTTCTACATTTCACTGAAACTAACAAATTGTGAATACTGCTCAAAACACGATCCAGCAAAGAGGTAAAACTTCCAGTAACTGACGTCCTGTGATATAGCAGTTGAGCATAAGCTATGCACCAATCAGATCAGAACACAGACCGCCAGTCTCCAACCCTCCCTCACCCTCAACAGCCTGAATTAATGACTGACAAATTTAGTCAAGAGAATAGAGCGACTATATTAATCTAACAATTAGCCGTTCAGAGAAAATTTAAATTTAATAAAATTAATTATCCGACACCTGTAAAAACTGAAATTCTCACTCCTGCTCCGGGTCCGGTTCAAAAAGCCGATTGCAGGTCCTGCTCCGCCAAAAATCGTAGACTCCTTCCGGAGTCCACTCCGGCTCCGTGATCACCTCTGCAGCAGGGCCACTAAAGACCACAATCTTAAGCGTGAGTCAGTAATTAAGAATCCACAATTTGGTGGCCACAATGAAATGTGCCATGTAAACATGTTAACATAGGCCTAACGATGAATTTGCAGCAGCTGGCCTATAGAAGAGTGAACCTAGTCGAATGGAGAATCTCTATTGCTATTATGTCGAGGGTCGTCCGTTCGAGTCTCTCTTTGGTTGACTCTGGCAGAAACATAATTGTGGATTAAAGACAAACAAAAAATAGTTCGAAAAGTAAATCATGTTAACCTATGCTCTACCATTGGCTCACAACATCATAACAGTGGACACTATAGAGACTTCAAAGTAGTTACTGTTATCAACTATGCAGTGAGAAGCTCTGTTAAGCTCAGCACCAGCGTGTAAGATATCAAACCAGAAGGCTAACAAAATCATCCAAAGCAGGAGTGAAGTTGGAGACAAAAATTTTTGACTCTATACACCTCTGCATCCTGGTCACAGCACCACTTTGTGGCGATCAGAAAGCCTGAGTTGCTAGCGTGCAAAGCTTCACACTGTGGCAAGAAGCAACAATAGAGATCACACGCCATGCTCACTCTATCATTGCATGTTCGCGCCAAGTGTATATGGGTCTTGCTCTTCATGCACATCTCATTCGTGGTGAATCGCACATTCAACGTAACGCCAACCGAGCGGTTGAAACACTTGCAGCAAGGTTGGGCTAAATTTGTGGAAATGACTGAGAGTGAAAGAGACAAGTAAAATGCCAACTGCTTTTACAAAAAACTTAGATATATATAACCTCCCAACAAACATGCTAAAACAACATTGGGCACCATTATCTCCCTTACCGTCCATTTATAGCATGTTGGGCGCCATTTCTTAGCAAAAAAAGACATAGGAAAAATGTGAAATTTTATTTGACTCGAGCTTCTAAACCAATTACTCGAAGTGACTCGACATTTCTTGTGACTCGAATCTGACACGACTCGAGCAAGTCATGACTCGTCTATGACCGACTCGAAAAAATTTTTAATGACTCTAACTCGTTTCAGACTCGAAGGGCTTGTGACTCTGACTCGACAAAAATGACTCGTGCACATCACTGGTAAACGGTGCTATTTGGTTAATTGCTAGTTACGTTTTTTTGCAAACAACCATCGTGTTACTTTAATAAACGACCAACAAGTGTAATGGGCAGCGTATGTGGTTCCGAGAGTAGCTAGCACATACCACAGATCATAGTACTCCACGAGGCTCTTGACTGCATTAGCACACAACATAAAAAATGGCAAGGTTGTTTGGTTCTACAATTTCATTTGAAACATGCTGTTTGACAACACCATTGACCATTGATAGCAAGCATCGTTACAAAAATTTTAATATGTTTCCTAAAAATTTTGGTTGGCTCCTGCACAGACCTTAATGTACACTCCTGCTCCGGCTCGAACCTGAAATATTGACTCCGGCTCCTGCTCCAGCACTCTGGCTCCGTGATCATCTCTGCTAACTGGGTTCGACTGAAGGCAAAATAGTCCCAGCGCAGTCTTTGGCTCATGAAGCAAAATAGACACTACCTAAATGAATTGTGCCACTTTGAGCCCTGTCATGCCTATGAACAGCAAGCTTGACATATCTTGCAAACTTGACATATGGCTTAACCTAAGTACTTTTCAGAGACAATTGCATCAAAACGCAAGTTGAAGTTTTGCCACACAAAGCTTTTTATTAGTCATGTGTTTAGTAACAATGGTGCCATTTTAACACAAACATGGTTTCACATTCATAATTTCATTTATCAATCCTACCATTGTTGCACTTTAACCACATCTAACAAGCAATGCTAGTCTACAAACCAAAACATCATTTAAAACATTAAACTGGTTGGCTAAACTATCTCACAAATTTTGAAATGACTCACTTAAACATCAGTCTGACAAGTCCATGTGACAAAACAATAATTTTGCGTATCATGTTCAAGACGGAAAAAGCTAAGTGGCCTGGTATCGTCCAGTGGTGTACAGAATCCGGATGTTGGAGTCCAATCCGGCCGGATATTGGGAGTTTATTTGATTTGGATTGGATACCGTTTCTGTTTCAACCGGATCCGGTTATCCAAATGAAATAATCTGCGGCCATGCAAAATATGATATGGAATGATAGTTGTACAAGGAAAAATTACGGTAGCGTATTTAGAAATCATATTGGTAAAAATCTGCTTTTCTAATTTCTCTCGACAAAACCCAACATTCCCTGTCGCTCGGGATCTCCACTTTCAGACGAATGATTCATCTCAACCAATAAGCAACCTGTTGGCAAGAACTGTGTGAAGATAAACATGGTCTATTGTTTTATTTTGACGCAGCACGTCATTCTTCAGATGAAACATGTTTTATATTTGAAAGATGTTTATTAGTAAATAATAACAAAATGTTGGTGTTTCTTAACATTTTAAGGGAAGGCATTAACAAAACTTTTTTAGCGTCAACGAAGTATGCTACACCAGTTTCTATCTCATCAGCGCAGCTCACTAGTCTTTAGAAGGCAAGTGGCCTTACCTAAAAACGAATGGTAATAATCATGATGAAAATGTATTGACACCTTGACCATGTTGTTTTGGCTTCAAAAACACCTTAACTAAGATTGAAAACTTGTGAAATGTTGGATTTAATAAAAAGTGGCAAGGTTGTTTGATTCTAAGCCTAGCAGTGCTACTGGAAGTTCAGCTGGGAAAAAATTTCAGAAGAAAAAGAGATTTAGATGCACATCAACTGCACTGTTTTGAAAAATTATTTCATTGGACATAACAAATGGTGTTCAATTTGTCACTGTTAGATTAAAGTAAAATAGCTGTTGGCATGCTTGGAATCCAGCAGGTAGCCTACACTAATGCAGGGTAGATGTATCATTTCATTGAATTCAACATCTCCATTAGCCAAACGCTTTCCAAATTCGCCAGATTTCCGGAATCTGGCAATAAATTCGCCAATACGAAATCCCTGTTGAAAAGCAATATCTGAATAGGATAGCGAGTTATCGCTTGTTTGTTTCAATTGTGAATGTTTTACACCATTTCATAAGACTAGTTACCAGAGAGTATACGTGATTTGACAGCAAAAAAGTAGTAAAACTAAAGCTAAAGATATGCTACTTAAGTTTGCAGAACAAAATTAAATTTGTCAAAGCGACTTCTTGTGAAAACCATTCTGTTATTTTCCCTCGGTCAAAATATGAACGAATGCTTTTTGCGGAGTGGCAATCGTAGACCACAAAAAAATACAATAATGCATTGCAAGACTATTGGAGGAGTTGCAAGCCATATTTGAATATTTGCAGGAACAAAACCTTGTTTGCATTTCTTGTAAATCGATTTACCGTTAAAGAAATGATGATGACTGAAATGCAACATCTGAAGGGCTCGAAAAAATTTCGGTCAATACCATTCCACAGCTGAGTTCTAGCGATCTAAGCATCGTACAACCCTACAAATGAACACTTTGGAGAATTAATTCGCACTGCTTTGACAACGTATCTTCTAGATTTTCGGAGACTATCGAATCAAAGAAAAACCTGGTAGCCTATTGATAAATAATACCTTTGCTGCGTTTCAATTACTGTTGGTGTTTCTGTCTTCTTACAGAATATCTTAGAAGGTACAAGTCCATCAACAGTAGGTTATTTTATGTAAAACTGGCGTTCTTTTCCGTATTTGTATTGACACTGCAAACTGATTTTGGGGCTCGCTGGTGTTTTTGCTTTTCTGCAAATCACTCCTCTATTGAATAAGTTTGCTCACCCCTGTAACAGACTGTGTCTTATTATGTAAGCAATCAGGGCCTATGTGGGGCCCAGTTAGAAAGCTGGTGGCGGGGCCCCACTCTATATACAAGCAAAAGTTCGTGACCACTTGTTGATAATGCACTGGTTTCGTTTTTGCAAAAGAGGATTGCAGTAAAAGCTATAAATTTAGTCAGCAGACTGAAAGTACATTATCCAAGCAAGGTCTTTCAAAACTTCCCTCATACGGACATTTTCTCCAACAGTGGAACTTTGTAAAACACAATATTTTTTCATTTATTAGAAAGCTGCTCACTGCACATTTGGAGGATCGGTAATTTTTAAATGATCTCTTCCATTTTTATTTATATGTGCTGGTGAGCTAAATGGGTCATTATCATCTTATTGGATATATTAATTACAACTATACTCATGGATGATCTATCATTGCATGATTGTTTTTTGGTCACAAGTAAGCTTTCTGCTTTGGCACTATTTTTTGATGCATTGCAATCATCTTCAATCTGGACTGGATTTTGAAATAAAATTGTTGGATCGGATTTGGATTTGAAAAACATAAATCCGTTCATTTCTGCTGGCATCCATTGGGATAGAAACAAAACAACGTACATTTGAAATTGTGGCCTAGCCGCCTATTATACATCTCTTGAAATATACTACAAAAAATGTTTCAAATCGCAACTCAATCGCTGCTGGCGCGGGGCCCCTTGAGGCGCGGGGCCCAGTTTGAAGAAATCAGTCAAATAGGCATAAAACCGGCCCTGTGGGCAAGGATATCCCAGTTTTTTTAGCATTCTTGGATGTGTCTAAAGGATTTGATGGACCTAACCACAACCTGCTGTTTGCTAAACTAATTAAGCGCAATCTAACAATGGGCATAGTAGGCAGAGTACAGTAAGACTGTTGTTGAGCTGGGACAGGCAACAGACAATGCAAGTAAAATGGGGCACCAACTTTTCATCCCCTTTTACTGTGACCAATGGTGTAAGAGAATGGGGAGTTCTAAGGCCATAATTATTTGCTGATTAACTTGATGGACTTTCGAAACAGCTGGTTTCAGCCAATGGGATACACTGTGGGAATTATGGTTGTGAATCTTGTAATGTTTTTGATGATATATGTGTGTTCAGCCCCAGTGTTAGTGAACTCCAACGTCTTCTGGATATTTGTGGTGCCTATGCTGTCTAACACGAAATCGCCTTTAATTGTAACAAAACAATTGGTGTTCTTTTTTCCCAAAAAAGTATAAACAACCTTCTCCATCAAATGTGTTCCTGAACGGTGCACGTGTACAATTTTTTGACCAAGCGAAATACTTTGGTGTGTAGCTGAACGCTTCACTGAAAGATGATGTTGATATTCAGATGTGTTGATGTTGAAATCTAACCAGTTATGGAGCAAATTCACACTGACTAGTAGGAAGCGCTTACGCGCTGCATACAATAATGCTTACCGAATTATGCATTAGCCTATATACCCAGAAATGTAGCCTAAGTATTCGCCCACACCAGGTTAGCCATGGTGCCACGACTTTTGATACCTTCTTGAGAAATAATCTGTATCGCTTCTTGCAACTTTATGCATCATCATCTAACTTTTTTATCCGATCTCTTCAAATGACTGATGATGCTTTTCACAAATCTTTGTTTTTCCTCAATTATTTACCGCTCCTGCATAACGGTGAGCAACTGATGTAGTTGTTGATGCGTTGATTCATCAGTTCTGTTTTTGCAGAACAACAAAAACCTTCCTTGTACTGCAAAAATTCAGGAAAATTAACCGGCTTATTTAAACTTCAGGTAATTTAATTGGCTGTCGATCTCATGTTAAATGTGTTGCAAAGCATTTACTACCTTGATCGGAACAGCTTGCATGTCTCTGTGCACCAATGTGCACCCAACCTGGTTTCTTTTACTTTTTTCTTTTTATCACTTAGCTGTTTTACGTCAAAGTTTTGTTGTTAGAATTACTTCATTTCTCTCACACTACTGGATCCCTCCATGATTATGGATGATTGACGTTAGCCTACAGCTGGGGCACTGTTAAAGTATTTTGCTCCTATCAATGTTGATGGTGTGCAAACACCTATCCTATAATGCGTTGTTGTTAACCATTCTTTTATGCTCCTGCGGTGTTTGATTGTGCCTGTGATGTGGGCCACATATCTGAAATTAATGAAATGGTATTATTATACTATGTTGTTCTTTTGTAATTTCACTTGTTACATGCCCCGTGCCTTGGATGCCTGGAGCCTCCACCCCGTTTGCCCCCCTCTGCACTGGATGGAATCTTGGTGTTTGCCCATTTTGGCCCGCAAAGGCAAAACTTATGTAGTGCCAGCCAGTTTGGTTGACATTTTCGTCAGGATATCGAAGATATAGATCTTGAAAAAACAAATTGATCCCTGGGGGGCTCTATTCTTTTAGCGTCATGAGTGGCTTTCGTGGCCGTCCTGGCATGGCCTTCGCATCCTGGGCATAGCACCATTTTGTTTCGATCAGAAAGCTCGAGTGTCATGCATGCAAAGCTTCACACCGTGGCAGCTAGCAATTAGTGATTACACGCTGTGAATAGTCTGCTATTGCTAATTAGTGACACTTAGACATGTCTGCTATTCTTTGCACACATCTCGTTAGCGCACTCAACATCACGCCGAGTGAGATGTTGCAACTTTCATGAACTCAGCTTCACATATGGCATGATCACCTCGCCACCAGAGCTAATTTAAACCATGTGTAGGTATTAGAAATGGCTTCAAGCTATTCGCGGAAATGAAGCAAAGAAGAAGCTTGAATTAGCTTCACTATCAAAAATGCTCTGCTTAGCCAAATTGCTGATGTGAGTTGAGATATTTTTCAACAGGTTATTTCACATATGAAGGCTATGTTTGATTTTCTTTAAATATTGAAAAATGTAAATTCTTTTCTAAACGTTTGTAAACTAGTTCAACATAATAAATTGTTGGGGGTGTGTACACAGGAAAAAATCTTTTGATATGAAGTAAAAAAAGGGTTAAGAACGCATGTATAAAACGATTTTGTTCACCCCTACTGCTCATATTGTGCTTACAGATGAGTGATCATCTGTTTCTTTGTGTTCCTCCAAGCGTCAATGTTTGACTAAGCATCCAATACGTTCAAGGGTGTAACGAGGTTAGATGGCGCCCAGCCGAGCCGGATTAAAGGGTAGGGGCCCGGGGCAATTTTGACTGGAGAGCCCCTATCACGCATTTCATGACGTCATTGTTTGTAAAATTTGTTTTTGCTGATTTGCAACGTTCTCGTTTGCTTTTTCCAGTTGTCGATTATGTGCCTGCCGAATTTACTCGGTCATTAGCTGTAACAGTCTTCTGTCCGTGAATCCATCTTTAGTCTTCTGACATCAGGAGCCTCAATGCTGCAGAACCTGACAGATCATGCCTAGACCTCCTAGCTGTACAAACACACACACAAAAGTGAGAGAGCACACGATAGTTAATCAACCGAAAAGTAGTTTGGCCGTTAGAGGCAGTATTTTATCAACGCACTTCGTCGCCTGTAATTGTAAGCCGTATGAAATGGTGTAAAAAATTAATGTAAGCTGCCATTTGTTGCAAACTGAACTTGAACATAGATTGCCTAAGCTTTAATGTGATTATTCTGAAAATATAAAAAATTTTAGTTGTGATTCGATTTCACAGGTTTGCTAAATGGTAGTATATATTTTGCCATCAAATGCAAAAACTCCACGTGTATCGTCCTTGTCACTTGACCAATCCAAACAGTCGGATTCTCCAAATGGCAAAATAACTCCAGCAGTGCTTTTCCATCTGAAGCCTAATAGACACTTCCTTGTTAAATTTAGGAAAAGCCAAAAGTCTGTGTCAATTTTGCCTCATGATGCAAAAGCACTGCTGGAACTGTTTTGCTTTCAACCAATCGTAATTGACGAAAGGCACAATAGCTCCAGTAGTTGTTTTGCCTCATGAGGCAAAATATAAATACATGATTTTACATTGGCAAAACAGGACTGGATCGGATTGATGATTTTCAAAAATTTTGCGGATCAGGACTGGATCGGATTCAATTTTATCAGATCAGGACTGGACTCGGACTGAAAAATTTCACAGTCCGCTCATCTCT
>JGI24159J19872_10009867_pt1 | contig 12511 bp, 5 predicted proteins | sample Ectturendosymbi4_FD_19872 | JGI IMG/M metagenome (IMG submission 19872)
AATATTTAGATTTCCTTCCTTAGGTATTGGAGTAAAACAATTTCTCACTGCACCAAATCAGAAAGAATTTCCCACTGCATGGATGAAATTTCCCACCGGTTAAGAACCCCTGGTTTAGAGCAACATTTTAACCCAGTTTCAAACAACTTGTACACTCGACAAAAAAATTCTCTGAATTGAGAAGCCAAAATGTTCTGTTCTGCAAAAATTACGTTGACATGTAGTTACGAAAATAATATGACATATGACAAAGCAACGGATAGGTGACTGCTTCAGAAAGGCTGTTTTTCAAATGGATGAAAATTCTAGCAATCATTTTTGCCGTAATAAGCGTGAAACAGAAGCACGGAAACTCATGGCAAACAAACCTGCAAGCTATGGCGTAGCCAGCTCAAAATTTTGGGGGGCCCAAATACTTTGACCTTAGGCAAGCAACAGTACATTGTTTGGGACACTTCCTCCCAAAGCACATAGTGACAAAATATGCTAGAAATTTGGGGTGAATTTCCCCTTACCCCCTGGCTACGCCTGTACCGGCAAGTGGCGGGAAAATTTTTTCATAGTCAATTACAAAACTCCAACGACACAAAAGAGTTTTTAGTTTCTCAGATTGGTTGAGGTAGAAGGACGAGCAATGATTCACAGCGTTTATCTGAAAATTGCTATTTTGCTCTGTTGCATGTTTGTTGTAGGGATTAACTATAGATGCAGACATTTTTGTGTTGCAGGAAGAAAAGCTAAATCTTAATCCAAGAGAACTGATAGATGTTAGTCGGAAACAACTACATCTCACCAGTAACTGTTCAAGTTGGCCCTCAGCGAGGGAAGAAAACAATGCTGTTACTTCTATTCAGTAAAACAATGTTTTACTATTTCGTTTGATAATTAAACAACGAAGTTCTGTAAACGATACAGCGCTGATTAAACTACTTCCAAATAAAACAAGTTACCTTGAAAATTAGAAGACGAAATTGGCTTCATCTATCAGATCATAAATAGATGGAAAATGACTGTTTACCACAGTTCCGGATTCCTGAAAATGAGAAAGAGGTGGCTCCAGTCATGATGATCGAGAAGAGTAGATGCTTTAACCATCAACTCTGACTATTTAAATTTCTTTGAACCAATGCCATCATCGACCGTCAACGTTTTAAAGCAGGCGTACAAATCTTTCAATCAAAATACTAACGCGCTCCCTATGGTTTCAAAGCGGTAAATGTGAAAAGCAGTCAGCGCATTAGCGATATTCAACGAAAAATGAAAGTGAGATGTTAGTATGCCCTCAAACGGTCATACATCGAACTGCGCACTCTTTAAAAATTGATAGCAATCATTTTATTAGAAAACTGTTTCTTATACCATTTTAAAAACATTATTTTAGGATCATTGTCTTATTCCATATCAAAAACTCTCACTCAGACTTGGTGAAAAAGTTATTTTTCACTCTTAGGAAGAATGTTTATTGAACATGAATGTTGGCTTACTTCAGTTGCTTTGCAAATAAACGTTTGCCTAACAGAATTGCATGGTGGATGCTATATTTTGATATAATAAACCAGCAAACATTCAATTACGAGCATTTGCCCTATTCTGCTTCCACCATCGTCCAATGCAGTATTTCCTACCTGTGGGGTATTACACAACCAAGAAACATAAAATCAACATACAAGGGGTGTGAAAAGCACTGTTAACTTAGAATCAATGTTAATAGATTTGAAATTCACGTAGTATCTGCCACAGAGATAGTAAGTTTTATGAATAAGGGTAAAATAACATTTTGGTTGGCAAACCTTATAAACATATGGTGATTTAAAACGGGGATAATTGGACATCAGTCGTTGGTATAAAGAGACTATAATATACTTAGATCCATCTGCACCCGATAGCAGTTGGTTAAAAACAATGGGCGTTTGAATCTGCTTGTTATAAAATCGATAATTGTAAAATCAGAATAAATGGTTTTGTTCACATGGCAACGGTCACTTTCATTGTAAAAGTGAGGTGTGCCAGCAGTGGCGTAGCCAGCCCAGAAGTTTAGGGGCGGCCAAAAAATTTTGGGGAACCAAAATGTTTGATTTTAGACGAATAACCCTATTTTGTTTGGAAAAACGCCTCTCAAAGCACAAAATGACAAANTTTTCTGAAAATTTGGCGGGGCATGGCCCCTTTGGCCCCCTTGGCTACGCCTGTGTGTGCCAGACGATGGTGAATGATATGAAATCGAACAGCTAAAAACTAAAACTCGGTAATTATGAACGGAATTAGTTGAACAGATTTACATTTTATTTTGTTTCGTGGTAAGCAAACTTAGCTGAATACCGTTGACAACAACACATATACACTTCAGATTTTCACCGTGCCGATTTTGTTGTCCATTTTCGCTTGTATGTCGGATCATGACTTTGTTCGGTTTGCCATGTTTACGGTCTAGCTATGAAACTGTAGTTGTGAAGTTAAGATTATTTGTAATGATAGGATTTTCTTCTGAAACAGCAACATGCTTATTAAAAATCCAGTTTGAAGAAAAAACGAAGACAAGTCAAGATTTCCCCATTAATCCGCCACTGCTTACCCCTGTAATTTCCAGCTTTACATATGAAAGTTAGGAGAATCTATCAAGATTCTAGGTTATTTAGGTTTTTTCGAACTTGAAGAAGAAAAGTTCAAACAATAGTTGAAACTGCAAAAAAGTTTCTCGGCGTGGGGCTGGAGTGCAAATTTAATTGGGAAGTCCTGTATATTGCAATTTTTAAATAAACTGCTCGTTGATATAACACGTTTAACATCACCAAACCGTTGGAACCTTTTGTTGGCGAAAAAATCTGCTCAAGAAAGTCATGCAATTATGATGACATTGAAAATGACTGCATGAGTTTTATCCCAAGTTATGACATTGTTGAACATTCCATTAGGAACGATGCCACATGGTAAACTTCAACCAATCTACAATCTCTCCATTCTAGATGCAGGGTGTCTGCAGAAACAGCACATGCGACTATGAAACGCATAACTTTTAGGTTTTCAGTCGGATTACAAAAAAAGTTCATTGCCTTTCTCAAAACCTTTGATAAGACTTTTGTTGAGCAGTGAAAACAACGTTAAACCAATTTCACTTCTGTGGTTCTTTGAAGAGATGTGCAAAATATCATCTCCGTGATCCATGATCAGTTTTACTTCCAATCGTATTTGATTCCCTGGAAACAGAACACCCAGAAGATGTTTGAAGCGGTGGGGGTACACACATGTAATGCATTTTGCAACTGTACGCCTTAAAAACGTAAACTCATTTTAGCTCTTTGCCAAACTGATCTTTGGTCCTTCTTTCAAATAAAGAATCTACATTACAATTAGATTTCTTCCATGAAAAAAGATCGAAGAGGGAAAACGTTGAAAGCAAAAATAGCAGATTGTACACTACTGCGGTTATGCCATTGTAACAGTTCAACTCGACTACCCAATACATGAAGCAGTTCAAAAAAAGTATTTTTCACGACGAGCCTAGAATTCCATTTTCAAGGCCGCAATCATTATTTGTTACAAGTATGTCTTTAGGAGTTAAAATTATTGGTTTAAGTGAATGTTGCTATCACAACTACGATTGCTTAGCAGGATTCTTCAAGGGCTTCAGACAGCGTGTTTTAGCAACTGCATAACACGCCAGTCGATTGTGCTAGAGAGCTGTTCAAACGCTCGTTAGACTCGGCAAGTCTGCAATGAAAAATACTTTTTTTGGTTTTGGGTCAGGTTTTTTGTGGGTGACGTTATAAGTGGAGTATATTTAGACCACGTGGGCCCACTTCATCGGGTCCTGGACCCCAACCGCTAGATGGAAGTATTTCGCTCATGTTGTCAGTGGAAGCTAGGCTGCAATCCGAGTCTTTTGAGCATTTCATTGACTTTCTAGGGTTTCGGGTTCAAATGTTATGGCCTAAAAACAACAAATTAACTAATTGTTTAATTAATAGATTAATTAATTACTCCACTTATGACGTCACTCACAAAAAAAAACGAAACCCAAAACCAAAAATAATTTTTGAGTCTTTTGAGCGTTTGAACAGCTCTCTAGCACAATCGCCTGGCGTGTTATGCAGTTGCTAAAACACACTGAAAACCAGGGATTTTGCCTAACACTACCGGCAGCGAAGATGTAAGCACTTAAGAGAAGGATTGAAGTCCCTTACCAGGCGGATTTCTTTGATCTTAATATGAAAATGCACAAACGTCCAATCCTTAGCGAAAAATTTCACCCCAAGGGTTGGGAGTCTTCGGAAGGTGCGTTCTTGCTATCAGTCCTTTTGTTTCCTTTCCAACAATCGACCCGACCTATAAAAGTATAGGTTACTTCAAGGTTCATATCCATTACATAGATTCAACTTTACAGGTGCACTGTTTGCACCACAGGCAAAGCGATTTGCTTCAGATTCTCTTCTATACTTTACAAATGCTTGTTTCAATTACACCTGAGCAGGACTTACAGTGCATGTGACACTAGTCGCAAGAGTTCGTTGTAGAACTACATGTGTCAAATAAACATCGAATATACCGTGTAATGCTGGTAGATGTGCAATAGGAGTGGGTTTATGACGTATGAGAGGACAATCAAAATGTAGAAATATAAATTTTTAAAGCAAGGTAATATTTTTCAGCATTATTTTTGCAGTTTGACACGCGGCTACACTTCAGAGTGTCAAACGATTTTTTTGCAAAATAGACATATCGTTAAACTAAACTATAGTTGCTGACTAATGGCTAAGGTTCAGCCTAACATCAAGACAGATATCGCGTTTGAAAACACGTTAAGTAACTGAAACTTCCTATGGTGGTACGTCTCAGAACCTTACAATTTCACAAGTTTTTTCTGTGTGCCGTTAAGTAAAATATAATCAAAGCGCTAATTTATTGTTCTTGGTCACAGCAGCACAAATGCAGCTTTTCTAAAAGAATAATGATAAATATTTTTTACTGGTTCTCCATCATTTCTGTATGATAATATGATTGGTTGTGGTCAGCGTTTTTTTAAGGTTTGACCTTGGTAACCGTTAAGACTTTTTGAGAGACGGCAACTGTTTGGCCTGAAAACCGAGATAGTCGTAAAGCGATGTTTTAGTGTATTTTGGTGGTGGTTAGGGAGTGGGGTTCTGCTGTATTTTGAGGGACAGTTGGAAATTTTTGAGAGACCGCTGCCGTCCCTCAAAACACCTTAAACAATACTGATTGCGGTAGTCGCTGAAGCGTTTTCAAGTGATTGTTCCCTTTCCATTTTGCTTGCTTGCAAGTATACACTACATTCCTCTACGCTTCGTGATCAGTTAAAGTTCTGCGTATTTATTGCATAGTACTAATAACAGTGCTGAGGTATTTGATAGGGAACTTAAATGTGAGAAAAGCAAATGAATAAAACAGTAAACTAATTGACCGTAAACAAATCTTAGCTCCAAATCTGCTAGTGTGGCAGGCTTGCTCCAAATCTGCTACTGTGGCAGTGCGCCTGTTCACCTATCTTTGAACTGTACTTAAAAATACTTTCATTATTAAAACAACTTTGAAGAATTCAGCATGTTGAATCGTGAACAAGGGTTTATATCACTTGTCAACTGCGTTCTAGACCAGTTGGAAATTAAGTTATTCATTATCAAACATTCTGTTGTTTCTTTTCACCAAAGTGAGATTTCATCCCGCCAGTGTTGAGCATTGATTTAGAGGCAATGTTGTAAAATTTTGGACATGTTTTACCATCAGATGACCAGTATCGATGTTTATTGACTGAGCAAGGTGTTTGCATTTGCGATTCATTTATGTAGGTTTGGGACAAATGCAAGGTTTGCTGTTGAAATATGCTCTCTCCAGAATTTTTTTTGTGAGTTTTGTAATTTGAATTGCTGTAAGTTGGTAATTAGCTTACCAACCTATTATGAAGGCACACATATAACATGATACCAGAACAAGTACTGTAGGCTTTGAAGATATTTGAAACGGTTAGGATTAACGTTTAGTCGCTGGCTCATTGCATATTTTTAGTTGATGGGTCGTTCAGCAAAAACCCATTTCCATCGTTTGAAATCAATAGTGGCAATCTTGTTTCTGAAACAAAGTTGCTTATTTTATATTACACAGCAGACATTTACAGGCATCCAGATTCTTTGCACAAATAAAGATGTTTCCAGCAATAATTGAAAAACCAAGTTATTGTCACAAATGCAGCCACTGCTATTTTCACTGTCCAAATTCAGCTTATGGTTGACGACAGTGTGCCCGGCGCGCTGTTTGCCTGTTTGACCAAGTCCTTCTAGAAAGAGTAGGTTTGACTCTAATTGTCCTCGACCTACTCGGTAATTTTGCGCCAAGCCAATCCGGTTACGCATGAAAGGGGTCACGTACGCATGTTTTGGCAGAGCTGTCGCCAAACCACGTGCTTTGGCGAAAATAAATACACCGCACCTTCTGCGTAATCCAGCACTGTTTGCCTTATTGAGAATGAAACAACTTGTTGCATTTGCGTAATTGCTTTCGAGACTCATCTGCATCTTTACCTGTGAAGAGACACTCTGAAGATTTATTGAATTGCGTTCATATTGAAAAAAGCAGTGTGACGCTAATTCTTTTATGAAACTTCAGAGACAAAACACTCGCTACCGGATGCTTTGACGCGAGAATAGGGGACCAAGCTGTTTTCGCGGAATTACCGTATTTTCACCGCTCGTCAAAAACGCATTAGAATTGAAGTGTGAACCAGCACGATTAAGGGGAATTTGTGTTTACGCCTTTATTTTCCAATTTTGTTCATTTTTTATCAGCTTACGGGCTTGCACATGGCGCATGTGAAAGTAGAGAATGTCTAAGTTATCATCACCTGCCCACGGCGACTCTTCCGACGCATACGCTACAGCGGAGAGCATGCTTTGCAATTTTTTCCCAACAAGCACGAATTACAAACGCAAACTGTAAAGCAGTGTGTAAATACAAAAGATGTCTTTTGTATTTACACACTTCTTTTACATTTTTTTGGTTACTTTTCCAAATTTTTGGCTTTTGCGTGATGCTACTCTTCAATATTTTGGCTTTAGCGTTGTGATTATTTGACCCTATAAAATCAAACTACACAAGCAATCCAGAAGACATGTCCAAATATATTCAACACCTACCTTGTCTCCATTGGACAGCAACTAGCAAGCAAGATTTCCTCCGCAATTAAACGTACTTATCCCGCAAAAGTTGATGGATCTGAAAATTCATTTGTGTTACATAATACCTTTGTTGAGGAGGTGAATATGGTAATAAGTAACTTACTAATATCTAAAACCAATAGGCAAAATGATATTTCAAACATCATTCTTAAACTGTGCAAGAATTCCTTATCCCCCATCTTGGTTCAGACATTTAATCTCTGCATTAATAAGGGCCGAATGAACTTACACTCAAGGCTTAAAATGCGCTCAAGTAGTGCCCATTTATAAGGGAAGTCCAAAGGATTTGTGCACCAATTACAAACCCATCTCCTTCCTCTCACCCATAAATAAATTTTTGAAAAACTTAATAACCGGTGGTACACCTATCTTGAGTAGAATAGCATGCTCTCTAGCCATCAATATAATTTTAGAAGGGGGTCTACAACATTATCTACAACATTAGTAGTATACCTCGTATGATATGCAGGAGAATATACTGGAGAATCTAGAAACCCATTCATTGCTTGTACTGTCTTATGTGGCCGGTCTAAAGCATTTGACACTATACATCAGCATGATGTGTTGCTGTGGAAGTTAGGTAATTCTTTTTTGGAACAAGAGGTTTACCTCTCAAATTGCTGCATAGCTACTACCAGGAATGACAGCATTACACTGCCATAAATGGCTGTGTATCATTATAATGTACTCTCAATATAACCCAAGGTTACCTCAGGGCTCATCGATTGGCCCCTTGTTATTCGCACTTTGCATTAATGATTTACCAATGATAACAAAACTGACCCCTACACTTTTTGCTGATGACACTGCCTTATCTATTTCTGGAAGCAATAGCACAGTATTGCAGAACATAGTTAATTTGGAGTTGGGTAAAGTTGATAAATGGCTTTGCTTTAAGAAGTTGTACTTGAACTATTCAAAGATTTCATACATAATTGTAAATCGTAAAAGCAACCAACTTATTGATTTTAATGTAAAAATCAATGACTAAACCATTACGTGATTAACTTGTGTCAAGTGTATCTTGGTTTTCATTGATGACAAGCTTATTTGGTCTAACCATAGCCTTACCTTGAAAAAACACCAGCAACTAAGCTAATAAAATATTAGTCAATTTCCATTCTTCGCAGATCCGTTGCATGTAACCCGCGGACTGGTACAGGTTAATTGCTGGGTAATTATGGATCAGCAATGTGTCCATGCAGTTGGAAAAGTCACACCAGCAGATAAGCTAAAAATTACACTTATTTTATAAATTGAAGAGAAAAAGTCATAAAAAACTGTTCGGAGATAGATAAATCAGTGAAATTCCATTATTTCCACCGTCATATTGTTTTGCGAAGGACTAAAGTTTTTGATTCACGGCCAGCTATTAAATCTGTTTTGTTGTTTCATCGCTTTGTGAAAATAGAAAAATATATGCCAAACAAATGTACTCAGTAATCATTTGCTATGATCATACTGCTCCTGCTAAAACTAAAGCCAATCAGTTTGGCGTTAATTTCACTTTTTTCACAACCAACTTTTTATGCACGAACTCATCCACAAGTCCAAGTTAACTAATTTGTTGACAACGTTTTGTAGGGATCGTCTGCAACCAAAGCAAGTTTAAAAGAAACAAGTATTTCCTAAAATACTGAGAAAAAGAAATTCGCTACTTAGATAGTAACTGTTTAAGCATGTACTCACTATATACTTTTTGGAATGTCTTTAATATCAGGGTTTTTGAAGGTGTTTTAGGGACCCGATTTGGGTCCCTAGAATCAGAGAAAATTACCATCGGGTCCCCAGAATCAGAGAAATCGGGTCCCTGCAGGTCCATACCGGGTACCTAACATATTCCTTAAAAAAACCCTGTTAATATAATATGTTCTTCGGAACGAACACTGTTTTCTTTTGGTGAAAGAAAAAGTGCCTCAGCTTGCAAAGGCGTAGTACATTTGTTTGTAGCATTTTGAAAAACTGAATGCATACGTTGAAAGGGTTAAAAGTATTACTGAAATCATTTTTCTCTTTCCGTGAACTGTTTTACAAAACTGTATCAATGCTGAAAAAAAACGCATGCACAACATCAGTGAAAGTGTTATTCGATAAATGGAATCGAAAATTCTATAGGAAGAAATGTCAATGTTAGAAGAATTTCTATGATTTGTTAGAACAAACGTTGAAATTATTCTCTTTACACAAACAAGGATAAATTTGATAAAACATTGTTTGCTTAAAGTAGAATTGAGATTACTCAAACTGCACAGACGTCAACCACAAACTTGTTAAGCAATCTGAAAAGTTGGGCGATTTTTAATGTTTTCAACCAAAGTTTTTCCAAAACTGCATTTACTGTACAGAAATTTTCTGGTTTCATAAACGATTTATTTAATTTCAGATTTGTTTCAGGTTACTAAGTTGTTCTAAAAAAATTATTTTATGAAAATACGCGTCTTCGGGTTTTGAACCACAAAAGCATAAAATATTTTTGGAAGTGTTACGTGATGGGACTCTATAAGTGGAAAGTGCGCACGTGCACGTAAAGCCAAACTATAGTGCTTGACAAGATGTGCTCCCACGGTCACGCCTGGGATACATACTTCTGTTTTAATTAAGAATGGATTTTGTGCTTTTATTCGTCATATATGTAAAGGCTGAAGTGCAGTATGATCGGCACATGAATGTGTCTGCAATATAAAAAGATTTAATGGGTAATGACTTACTCCCGTTTATTTTCAAAATATCCCTGTGGAAGTTCATATACAACGATAAAACTACATGCATAACGTTGCTATGTGAAAATGGTACATGGATAATGGAAATAGGTTGGCAAAGCTTTATGTTTATCTTCATTTGTTTGGATGTTAGAAAATTTACTGCGCAGGAGAAATATACGGTGAGTACATACGCAAAATAAAAATTAACAAGCCTGATGCTTGAACAAATTGTCAGGTGAGTTCTTATTAGTTCTGTAAACGTGACTGAGTTACTTCGTATGAACCCAAGGTATCGGAAGTTTGCCAATAAGTAAAAATTCAGTTCAAGTAAAAATTCAGTCCCTCTCAAAAACTCTTCGCCCCCCCTGGTGCCCCAAGCTGGTTACGGGCATGCTGTCAACTATCATAACGAAATCGGTATTTAATATGACCAGTGAGTAGCTCTTTTCCACGTTGTTTAACCACTGCATTTCATGTTATTATTTCGTTTCGTCAATCTTTTTCGATTTAAACTTTTACGCAGGTTTTCACTGGGTTTTCTGTTACTTTGCGATACATTTGACGCTCAGATGATGCTATTGTGCTGCAGTGAAAAGAACGCCTCACCAGGAAAAAGTTCGGCATAGAAACAAATAATTTTTTATCTTCTTCCAATAGCTTTGACAAAATTTTCAATGACTAGTTACGGGAGAGAAATCTGAATTTCGCAGTTTGAATTAAATTTAAATGCTGATTACAGATTCTTCTCGCAAAGTTTCTACAACTTTGATAACATAGCAATAAATTAAGGAAATTATTCGACGCCCGCTTTGCCAACTGTCAGCGAACGCATTAAGTCATCACCCAAACATGGTCATGCGTACGTGATGTGCGGTGTCTGCCATATCTACCAGCCTAAGATCACGTACGCAGAAGCCAGTCGAAAGGCAGCAATCAGGTTTTCCTCTTGTAGCATGCCACTTCCTACTAAACAACTGTACCAGTCACTGCGACGAAGAAAAGGCCATTTCTGGCTGCGTAGGAAAACTTTTAACGAAATTGCGGGGATCAGACCCTCTGTTTACATGTTGTTAGGTTCATTTGGTCTTGGGCACGTTTCACATTGAGCTCTGACTTGGCCCGCACTTAGGAATGTTGTATCCAGTATGGTGACGTTAAATATTCAATAAAGTTTGTAAATGTAACTTGTAAATATAAAAAAACTGTGTTGAACTTCATGGTCAAGCAGTATCTACTAGGTTAATGTTCCATTTCACCAAACACGGCATTGTAAAACTTGTAGTGGCACCATTTGCTTGTGGACAAGCAACAGCACGCTAAAAGTTAAGATTTCCGCCAGTCCTTGCTATTGATTTTCGCCGAAAAAACAAACTTCTCCACCTTTTGTGTTGTTATGGCTCTTACTTTTTGTTTTATTTGATTGGCATTTTAGACATAGAGCAGCAGGTATCTTTAATTACACATTTTTATCTTAACTTTTGCAGGACAAACGAATGAAAGAGTTTGGCAAGTCAAAATATTTTATCCCACAAAGTTTATACGATTACGATGTGACTTAACACCTAAAATAAAAGAAAATCGAAGGCTCTAGTCTAGGCTTAACGTGAGCTTTCGAGGAACCTGCCTGCCATGCTCTGTTAACTTTATGATGATTCGGACTTGCACATACCAACATTCCAACAATAAGCCTTCATGAAGTGACGCAGTCGAATTAATCAGCAAATTATTTTACTAAGAAATCGATTTCACGTATTTTACGCATCTTTCGTCCTGAAAATTGCAAGCAAAGGCTTACGTGTGAGATGGTGAATGACTAAAGCAAGATTTAGAGGAATCACGTGAATATGTAATCTCAAACACAAGGTGTGGCCATAAAGCTAGCCTCTTATTGTTGGAACATTGAGACGAATTGCTGGAACACCTAAAATAAAAATAACGACACTTCTGTTACTTTAAGCTGCGGATACCAAAAATTTTAACAGCTTGGAATGACAGCTTATGCTGTTTACCAGTGAAGTATTTGAGACCGAAAGCGAGACTTGTTTCAAACTTCGAGGCCTCGACGACGTCAGAAAAAAGGCAAGTCTGCATCCTGGAAGTTCCAGACATGAGACATGAAAGTTAGGTGGCCGGTAGATGAAATCTGGCAGAAAAATTTCCGTATCACTGAAAGTAAAATGAAATTTGGAGTTTGCAACTACTGAGGCCAAATTTTCTAGTTTTGCCCAACACAAACACAATGAGCTAGAAAAGCTTCACTTCAAAACTACTATTTTAGGTAAAGTAGGGTCGATATTCTTTAATAGAGAACATCTGTAGAAGAAAGTCAGCACAGTTCGACCAATACTTTAGTTTCACAGCAGTTCTGACGTGATTGGTAGCATGTTACTGTGTGAATTAAAATACGGTAGAATTTGCCTAATTGGTCACCTCAAGGGGATTAGAAAAAAGTGATGAATTAGGCGAACTGACGAATTATGCAAACAGGTGAAAACTCCATCATAGAAGCTCGTATACTTTCTCATAGTAGCTCGTATACATAGTGCTCTTATTTGCAGTAAAATACAAGTTTATGACGTTATGGTTGAATACAACAATTAATTCCTCTGCTCTATCTGGACTCCT
>JGI24159J19872_10009868_pt1 | contig 12510 bp, 6 predicted proteins | sample Ectturendosymbi4_FD_19872 | JGI IMG/M metagenome (IMG submission 19872)
TATTGATTGGCAAGATTCGAAGGTTTTAAAATTTAAATGCGACTTTCATAAACGCCGTTTTATTGAATCTTTTTATATTAACACTGAGCGATCAAGCATGAACGATAACTCATCTGATGTGTTTCCAGATACATACCGCTTTTTAATAAACAAATGATGACATTTCTTTATTCTTTTTATAACACTATGACTATTTCACTCATCTTCAACTGTGTTAATGTCTACTGTACATGGGCGTCGGAAGGGGGGTAGTGGGGAGCTTGGCCCCTCCTTGGAAAAATTTTGGAAAAATCCCCTTTTGGCCCCCCTGGAAAAATTGTGGAAAAATCCCCCAGTGCCTCCCCCTGGAAAAAATCCTTCCGACGCCCATGCTACTGCATGTATTGATTAAGTGTATTCCTGGTATCCCTTCGCGCCAATTTTTTCTTCATTTAACACCTTCGGCGCTGATTGACGCATGTACAGTATGTATCATACGTTCAAATGCACAGGGTGCGGAATGACGCATATATGCGTCATTCAATCAAATACGCCAGGTGCGGATTGACGTATATTAACGCCAAGGCGATAACTTTTCGCGTACTTGTTTGTTTGCAACGAAATTTTCCACAAATGTTCTTCATATCAAGACAGGCTAATCTTGAAAATTTCATAGAAATTGACCAACAACTTTTTGAGTTATGAAGTTTGCTAGTGTAGACGAGTTTCTAGACATTTTAAGATCTAGATTGTCGCATTTAGCTACATCTGTAAATTCATACATGGGATCGATCTTAGATGTAACCAGGACGACACTCACGAATCTAACGTTCGCTTGGTCTCCCTAAAGTTTCTGATTCACTATCTAAAAAATAGAATTAAAACAGAAGTATACTTTTTGTTGGTTTTGCTTTTTATTTCACAAAGTATATGCACACGAATATTGAAACTTACCAATAAACTTTTTACAATATTCATCTTCAAGACGCTCTCGAACCCAGCGACACAGACACAGTATTTTTATGTTTTAACCCATCTTTCAGACTTCAAGTTGCTTGTTTATAACATGAAACCTTTTCATTCAGACGTTCTGTTCTTAAAGAGGAAATATTTTGTTTAGCATGTCGTTCTTATGTTTAGTTAGATCGTGACAAGGATTCGTAAACTTTATGAAGAAGGTTCCTAAGTCAGTTTTCCGCAAAACCTGATCACGTATTTTGGTGTGTAAACTTTACACGTTATCCTGCTGTGAGTTTTTAATCGGATAACATGACGACCTAGGTTTGATGGATGATCGGTTTGAAACAGATCCCGACTGTTTGTTAAAACACAATTCTGTTTTGACTTTTTAAATTGTCAAACAGAGTGACAGGGAGTACCTATGTCAATGCCACGTTAACGGAAAGGGGTTTCGGGATTTCGCCTTAGGATCGAGCAAGGCAATAAATTGCTTTTTGACAATATCAATCCAGAGGACAAATGGCGTGGCAGAGTTCCACTAGAACTGAACAAGGCAATAAATTGCCTTTGGACAATATCAGTTCATGTGGCATTGAGTAATTTGGACAAGCCAAATTTGTGGTTCCGTGTTTCATAGATTCACCCGGACAAAGCCACTAGTGTCGACCAAAATACAAGTCATTGACATTGCTTTTAGTCTGAAGACTCAAGCCACTGAGGGCAAGGTGCGAACAACCTGGTTATCCCAATAGCACTCACAGCCAATCCGTCGAGCTAGGAAAGGCCACAAGGCAGTCCTTAATTTACTTCAAAGGCTAAACCACTCAAAGATGGTGTAGACCAGTGAAGGAGTTCTCAGTTCAGAGTCGAAGAGTGAACTGAACTGGGTTGCCAAAATCGCCTCTTTTATACCAAGATCTTCTGGAAATTCCCTAATTAATCATTTATTGGTTCTCATAAAACCTTACATCATGAAATTAATGGGATTTTTAGTCATGATTCTTAATTACATCACCAATGGTTAATTTTCCGTATTTTTCCATGACATCATTTTTTCAAGCCTTCTTCAGTCTTGTTCACCTTATTCTTTGTACTTTGTTCATTGTTTTTCCTCGTCAAACTTTATTTGATTTAGTCCATGCACAGTTTATCTCCGAATCTCCAGCCGAATCATCTGGAACTTTCTCTTTACCAGACTGTGAAAACGTAATGTTTTGTTTGTCACGTTTTTCATGCTTGACTGATCACAGTCTTTGGACTGCATGTCAGTAGTCTTTGTTGCTTGATGTCTGAACTTGTTTCTTTTTCATAAAATCGTCATTTAATATGTACACACCATTATAATGTGTCTGCTACACTAGCAAACAATCTTGCTAGGCCTAGGCTACAAGACTTTTTCAAAAAAGTTAGGGGCGAACAGTTGTTTGGTAACACACAGTAACATTTTTTGCACTCATTCGGTTGCAATGAAAATTTACAACAATGTTCTCCATATCTACCCGCATAATCCCTGAAAATTTCAAGTAATATCAGGAAAAACTTTTTTAGTTATGTAGTTTGCTACTTTTAACATGCTTGGTCTTTTGCACCCAAATTTTAGACGAATCTTCCTTTTGTGAAAATGCATCTTACCTGAAAATTTGAGGTCAATCGGGCGAGTACTTTTTGCGTTATTCAATTTTGAGTATAGCTGTTGGATGAAAACCACCTAAAAAGCGTCCCGCGCCTGCTAAATAATCGCGTGGAATTCACACCGCACCGAAGGTGTTAATTGCTACCCCGCCTCACACAATTAGGTCCAATGATTCCGCGCTGCTAGGGTTTATATCTGAGGCATCACTCCGCTTGACGCTTGGTTGGCAGATGGCATGTCACTCTTGTTTTTTTCGCACTAATGAAGTTGGTTGTAAAGACAACGAAATGTTGGACGTGTCCGTTTTACATTTTATCCGATACACCAGTTGAGCTTTTAGATATACTTTAAACTGCCTTAATAAAGCAATCGGTTTCCAATGGCCACTTTAAATTGGGTTTTTGATGTTGTGTCAACAAAAATAAGTCCATATGCTATAGTTTTACGGAATCATTGATCCTTCGCCATTCACACACGTTTGCATCAGTAACTTATTAGTGATTAAGCTTACTAGCAGGGGCATCCCGAGGTTAGACGGCGCCCGGGGCAANAAACAAGTTTGGTGCCCCCATGTTTGAACCTAAGGTCTTTTTTGAGTAAATTTACTGTACTGAAGAAGGTATTTGCAACANTGTTGGGACTTTTCAGCGCCCGGGATTTTGTGCCCCCTTTTCCCCATCGTTACGTCCGTGCTTACTAGGCTACTAGGTTTGTTAATCATACTTTTGTAACGCAGCAAGCTTTCTTCAAAGTAAAGTTGTGCCCCTGAAGAAACTAACGCCTCAAGGTGATCTGAGGTATGAACATGCAGTGGCGTAGCTAAGGGGGGGCGGTCCGCCCCTGGCGGCGCTTTTATGGGGGCGGCATTATGGGCTATGCTGTAGGCTATAAACCTGTAAAGGCTGTATTGAAATAAAAGTGGTTTCAATTTCGGGATACGAATCGCAGTTGAAGGACGATTTTTGATTTTGAGTAATTTTAAATAATATGGCATGTGTATTTAAGCGACTGTTATCTTAGCCAAACAATAAACAATCGTGTATCAAGTATGTTGTACCAATAGGCTTTTTTACATGACGCTGCAACACGGTTCTCAACACGCTTATCAACTCACTTGATGTCAAATTTTACTGATTCACTACGCGGTTGATTGATTGAGTGTTGCGTCGTTGTTGACGTTTGATCGTAGTCCTTATATGACGTTACAGAACTTAGTAGGAGTATGGTGGATGACTGCGGGCAAACGTGTGGCTGTGGTCAGGGCCGGCCCTAGCAGGTGCGGGGCCCAATGCAAGGCCTGGGCGCGGGGCCCAATGCAAGACCTAGGCGCGGGGCCCCTCTGAGCAGTGATTGTATGACGTCATCGTGTTCAGTCAACCGTGTTACGATCGTAATAGAGCGCAGATGTACAGTAAAGCACTAACACGAGAATTGAGCACGTTTGCTAACGTTCGAGAGGAAATTCGCTAGTTCTGACGAGAGCGTTCTTTGTTAACAATGAAATTTATATGACAAATCTACTGAATCTTCAAGTGCAAGGTGTATCTGACGAAAATTAATTATTTGCCCAAACACCATGGCGCGGGGCCCAATGCAGCTGCATCGGCTTAAGGCCGGCCGTGGCTGTGGTGAGCTCTAAGCTTTTGTAAGTGCTCTTAAGTTTTTTACCTTCAAGTAAAAGCGCTTTGTTGGATTTGTGCTCGTCAATATGGATTTCCGTGTGTGTGGAGAAATATAATCTAGCTCAGTATTCTTCAACAGGGATTCTGTGGAACCCCAGAGTTCCGCAAAACATGTAGTGGGGTTACATGAGTTTTAAGGGTTCCGTGAGGGCTCCTAGTTTTCTTTTAGGAGAAATGATTTCTTGCTTCAGTATGTTGATGCGTCATTATGAAAATTTTTAGATCACCGTGCTGCATTCAGATTCCAAGTAGGCCAGTTAGTTGTACAGGAGGTTGAATGCAGCTAATAGCGGAAAAAGAAATATTGATAGTTGTTGCGTCGCTTGTTGTTCATTGTTGTGCAATTAAGAAGAAGGTTATTGTTGCATCACAGTTATACGATGTTGCCGATGTACAGTTCACAGTAGAGAATGAAGGCTCCCTTGAATTTTTGCAGTTTATTCAAAACTATGACCTTGGGAACTCTGTTCCAAATATAGTAATAATGCTGCGGATTTTCTTCACAATTGCCGTTTTTGTTGCTACCTGCGAGAGGAGTTTTTCGAAACTAAAACTGATCAAGAATTACTCAACATCTAGTATGAGCACCTTGCGGTTGAGAAATCTTGCCACACTGTCTATAGAGCAACAATTGACAGATAAAATACATTTTGGCTTTTGTTTAACAGTTACTTACAATGTTTGAGTTTTTTGGTGTGTATTTAAAGCATACCATATTTGAGCATGTGAGAGTACTGTAATATTATAGTGGTGCACAAACTAGTTAATATATATACAAAGCTGTAAGAGCCAGTCACTGTGCAATATGTATTTTTGTGGGCTTCGGGGGCGCCAAACTCAAGGGCCGCCCCGGGCAGCCCACACTCTAGCTACGCCACTGTGAACATGGATATCGACAAGCGTGTTAGCATAGGCGTGATGTTACGAATAAAGACTATTGCGACCACAATTTCATGAAAACTCATGCACTCATAGATTATATAAATTTAGGGAAGAAGAATTTAGACTGTTTTAGCAGATGCAGCGATTTTAACTGCTGAAATCATTCAAATTCACAAGGAAAACTTTTTATGACTAAGCAACATAAACGTGAAGATTTTAGTAAATTAACATCTTTTTATTGATAAACTTCGGATAACGATGGTCTTTTTATAGATATTTTAATTTTAAGCCGAACCGCTATTTATGTTGTGAAACTTTTTCTTGCATTTCTTTGCACTTGCATCCTGTAGTTTAAATGGAGAGCAAGACTCCAAATGTAGGTATCGGTGTTGGACTCTTGAATTTACACGTCGAGCACCATGTTCACTCATGTAGGTCCTTTAAGCTTTCGATCGAATCCGTGATACAGCCAAAGACCATGTTTTTTTGTTGTGCAGCTGGATATGAAGCGTTCAGTCCACGTAGCACCCTCAAGAGTATGGCGACAAAAGAGACACTTCCATTGCTGTTCAACGGACTGTACATAATCTTTGCGGATGGATTGATACTGATGGTCGTTTCGTGAGTTTTTTTACTAGTTCATTAAAGCAAGTAACGTTTGCTGCGGTTGCAAAATCTAAAAAAGATTTTGTTTTATCACATGTTTTTGCTTCGCATTTCTTAAATTTGATATTTTCTTTGACATTTCAAAAACGACATGCAAACGTCAATCCTGCAATTGTGAAACGAAAAAACCTTTGGACCAAAGATCGGTGTATAGTGCTACAAAAAACATATTCAACAAGTTTATTCGCCTCCCTAATTAACGTACTGCATATCCAAAGCCACTAGTTTCCGTGTTTTCTCTTACATTCCGACATTCAAGTTGGTCTCCAGCTATTCTGCAAAATGTGCTTTATCACCTGCGACGCAAGAGAAGTATGATTTTTTCCAGGCTCCAAAATTGCTTTGCAGACATTTTTAAATCTGCAGCTGTCGGTTGTTTAACCAAATCAAGCTAATTATTTTTCCATAATAGGTTACTAAATTAAATATTCGCTTGCTTGATTAAGCGTCAGGTTTTACACCATTGTTTGCTGCTTATGGGTAAATGCCAAACTTTGAATTACTTTTAATGCAGTTATATCACATACTCTTGTTTCAGATTAATCGGTATATGTGGAGTGTTGAATGAAAATCAGTGCTTCCTCATGATATATTTCATGGCAACTTTACTTCTTTTCTTTGTCCAACTCGCAGGAACAACCATTGTTCTATTGGAGTACGAAAAGATCAAGGTATAGTTTGCCTTATGACAAAATCGAAGATTTTTAGCAAAGTATGGTGCAAAATCTAACACAATGTTTTTCATCAAAATAACCAAGTCGCAAACTATAGCGTAGTGTATGGTGCGTGGTGATTCCGGATAAAATTTAATCATTTCTGATTGCTACAACGCTCATCCGTGAAGCACCAATGCATGTAAGCTAGTTTAGTGACGCATAAAAACATGAATCAACAGATTTTTGAAAGTCACAACTTCTAGCTCAACAGTTGTGTTTGAAGAACGACACCGACGTTTCAGCCTACTTGTATCCTGTTGGCCGATTCTGGAAACAAATATTTAAATTGTTCGCATTTGGTTATTTTGGGTTTACAGTTTCGTACATTAGTAAAATCTTCAAACATTTTTTACACATTGCGGTAAACCGAACAACAGCGGTAACTTATAAATGATTGAGTAGTAGAAATAACAATTACTCAACCTTTAGTTTTGTGACCATACGCTCGAAACTTCGATAAATACTGCTTCAGTGCGTGAGCTCCAAGAGTTTTTTCCAATAGACGTTTGGGTGGGCAGACGTTATTCACGTACACTAATATCATTGTTTCCTCTCTATTTCAGTGTTTCTTTACCTTTTCTCACGTGGCCCAGACTGTTCTTAAATAAAAATGGGTCGCCCACTACTCCGTTAATATTAGTTAAAGTGCTGTGGTTTCACGCTTATTAAACAGCAAACACTTTTTATTAAAGTTCTCAACTTTAGTTGACAATCCAACTTCAGTCAATGGCAATTTTGAATATACCAGAAACGTAAATGTTCAGATGAACAAGCTATTGCTTCTAGTTGTGATTCTTCAAAAAATCTCCCTTGCCAGTGTGTGTAGCCAAAAGAACTTTGGGATGGGTGAAATGGGTGAAACGTTTTTACTGTTGATGGTGGTGGCCACACAAAAACGTTTCTCCATAAACCTGGGGCCTGCAGTCAACATCTTGGAAATTGTACGTGATAAAATAGAATTCAAATATCACTTCAAAATTCTTTATTTTAAATGAAAGACAGTGTTGGTCGATGTTAAAGTGCGTGGGAATTTGACCAAGAATTTTGAGCTCGTTTAAATCTGAGAGAGTGTTGGCACTTTCCCCTCCAGGTTATACGCGCCTGGTGCGCTCCTAATATACTGTACGTAAGAGTGCATCAGCAAGAAAAGGGAATCAGGTTCCAGAAAATCCGTCTCACAAACGAAATAAATCTATTCTGACTATCCGCAGGGTGAAGCCATTAACGCACTCAAGGGAAGCAAATCTATCAGCCCGGTCAAGGCAATAACTTATCGACAGGTAAGACAGTGCAACTCGCTGAGAACATTTGAGGAATATGAAGATTGGTCTAGATACGACAACCAAAGTTCTTGTTCGTTAGGTAAATTAACTATTACTCGGGTAAACGTCAAGGACGGTTGTGAGCAACTTCAGATTACTTTCGAATCTGCAGTTCCGTGCATCGTTCTCGCAATGGCATCGCAAACCAACATTTTTTGCCACAGGGCGGAAACGTTCAATTTTTAGGAAGAAAAATTTGCACAAACAACAGCCAATCAAAATGCCTGCTAAAAACTACGAGGAGATATTTTAGCAGTGACAGCCGTGATGTGAAGATAAATGAGAGTGGAGATTTATGACCTCACAACGCTTGAAACGATAATGGCAAAACCGGTCAAAAAACGCACACAAAGCATAAAAACTTTACAAAGATGTCATAATCCAAAGCCCCTCACATACGCTAGCTCACAACAATTCGCTCTGAGCGCTAACTCCTTTAAAACACAAAACTTTATAAATCGCTTTTTCAGTGGCGTATGGTGGTCATTGTTACGTTACGTGTGTCCTCTGTTTGTGACGTCTCAAATATGATGTCATATTCACATCCCAAGTCAACGTTTTGTCGAAGTTTGTTGACACAATATGCATATTATTCTACACGCACTCTCCTTATTCATTGCTGCACAATTTTATGTGTCATTGAAATGACTATAAACTATCAGCGCTCCAATTTAGGAGACTGTAGAAAAATACACTCAACGTTACGACAGAGCAGTTCATAACTGCAAAAACAGCAGGCTGCACGAAATCCATAAAGTTTTAACGAATACTAGCAGTCGAGCGCAGAAAGTGTGCGGCTGGTATGGCACACACCCAGGTTTGCTAAATCGAAAGTTGCTAAATTACACGGCAATTGAAAATCGGCCTAAAGTACGCAAGAAAACTTTCGTTTTTTATGTGGCTGTTAAATATACAGTTACTGAGGGTTCAAATGGACTCGTTTGAGCCCTTATTCTCAATCCGGCAGAACTGCCAATTAATGAAGAAGCTCGAATATGTTCTGGTATACGTTAATGCTCATATTACAGGCACAGGTGTGCGGTTGTATTAGCGCACACCCAGAGTTGCCACATCAAAAAACAAAACGGAAAACTTGTGATAGACAACATGTCAGCTAAATCAAGCAAGTTGAAAGCTGGGATAGTTTTGAAATTTGGCTCAGAAAATCAACAAGACGTCCTAATTATCTTTCAACTTTTTGTGATTTTTCCTTGATCGCACGATCTGGAAAAGTTAAGTCAGGATCAGTTCGATTGGGTGTGCGCCCGCACACCCAACACATCTGGAATATGCACCCTTGCGGCTTTTTCCATAATCGAAAAAACGAACCCTTTTTTTAAAAGAATATACAAGCAATACGATTTCAGACAGTCAGAAAACTTTTTACTCCAATGTCGCAAATAGGGCTTCTGTGAACAGCAGAACACGACTCACTCACTAACACTAAACATTCGCTTTTCCTCTCGGAAGGACTGCGGGCGAAGCAGTCTTTGGAGCTCTTTAAATACCTCACGGGTTTCAGCACCCTTTGATACTTCTGCTGGATCATCACTAAGGCGGGACCAAGCCAGGTCGGAGCTGTAATCATACCACCTCTTAGGTTCTTGGTCAGCCTCTGCGTTGCTTTTCCGTGGATGTAGATATAGTCAACGGAACTCGCCCCGCCGGCCGCCAATCTTTCTTGTTGCATTCTGGTACGTGGTCGCACTATCGTAGCTGGGATCTTTCTGTTCGGAGGTTGAGTGACTCAACATTCAGGTCTTTACAAACTTCACAGCACTTTGTCGCGAAGTGTCACACCATAATCTCCTCGCAAAACTCCCATCTCTGCTGCTTGTACTTGAGATAACGCTCTTTCGGTCAATATGCAAGACTGAGTGAACGTAAGCGAAGATCGGAGCAAAGACCGCTATAAAAAGTGAAAGCTTTGCGGTGTTTGAAAACTTCCACTCTGTGACCACGCGACGATGAAGCTAACACAATGGTAAGTTTACATTACCAATCTGTGTATCAACCTCCTTGTTCTATCTTCACACGTGCATCGTCAAAACCGAAAAGAAAGACATCACGCTGGAAAAGAAGCCATTTAAAAGCTGCAGTTGTCATACTTCAGTTCCTCTTCATTCTTACTTCACCAACAAACGTTGCAGAAATTACATACTGTAGACGTCTGTTAATGCCTTCAACTATGTTTTATACAAGAGAAAAATTCACGGTGCTATTATTACGCTGCAGTAGCATCAAATTCGCAAACGTAATTCTTGCCTAATGAACTTATCTGATATCAGGTGAAATTTAAAGACACGTTGGATTATTTTAAAGATATTTACGCGACTTGAAATGAGATGGCACTGCTGCGGCGTCAACGGACCACAAGATTACAATGGAAAAGCACCATTGTCGTGTTACGCACCAATAGAGCATCGCATTGCACGCAGGTAACCCAGACTTGTGTGTATATTTTTATATTGCGTGACTTTATTATTGAGTTGGTTGTAATCATTTATCTGAAGTGTAGAGAAGGCTCTGCAACACATGCTCTGATCTTAGTCTTTCTTGTTTTGGTGAAAACCCAAGGTTAATTGGCCAAATACGAGAAACATCGGCTTGGCAAATCAAGCTGTTAATCGTTTTTTTTTGCGCAGGCAAACATCTTCGAATTCAACATTAGCAAGTAAGGGATATAGTTTACTTAGTTTACTCTTTATTGCCATGACATTGCATTGAAAATTATGTCCGACAATTATGCTTGACAAAAATAGTTTTCGAAATAAGAGCGAGTCACCATCCCTCTTTGCTTCACGCAGCTGTGAAGACAACTACAACTGAAAGGACACCACCCGCCATTGCAACGTCCTCAAGTGGCGCTACGATTGCACGTAGCACTTCCTCACCATCGACAATGCCTTCCTTACAAACTAGTCCGTGTAAGTGCAAATTTTTTATCACATAAATGGCAAAGACATGCTTAGGCAAATTGTGTGTGGAATTTTTTATTTTGTGTCTCATGAATATTTTATGTCAGCAGAAGATTTGAGACGATCTAATCGTTTCGCTAAATCTATACTTAACATTACATCTTCACGGGTTGATCTATGGCTTAGAAAAGACTTTCTTCGGACATACCTTGTTCAGGAATTTTGTCAATATTCTGTTTATTAAATTTCATAAGTAAGGCCAATTATTTTTGGTCTTTTCATTTTGGAGAGATCCTTAAAAAACAAATTAAGATTTGATATACGTCGTTGACTCTAGGCCGCCAAATAATGTTGAACATTTTTCGTCCACAACTAGAATTTAAAGATATCAAGAAACTGCAACAAGTCTTAGTAGGCAATTGGAAGCTCTAGGCTGGCTGCAAGCTTTTTAGGAGAATCAGCCCACTGGACTCTGTTTTCACGCCTCTGTGATGTTTCGGACTTGCACATATCTGCTTTGAAGTAAGTAGTTTCCACAAAGGCAACGCAGTCGAATCTATCAGCAAATTTCTTTTAATAGGAAATTTCAGGTGACTATACGCATCTTCAGTACTGAAATATTATTCAAATATAATCTACTTGAATCTATAAAATTTGTTTGAATAAGATTTCAGGACTGAAGTTGCGTATAGTTAAGTGAAATCGATTCCATCTAAAATATTTGCTGTTAGATTCGGCTGCGTTACATTGGCAGAGACTAGTTACTTGAAAACAAGTGTTAGTAGTTTTGCAAATACTAAACAATCATCCCACCGAATGTCGGTATAAGAACATTAGTTTAAGGAGCTCAGCACACTATAGTTGAGTAGTTACACACATCATCAACCCACTCTGAAGAGAACCAGAGTTTCATATTAGAGCCAAACATATCAACCGTTCCGCACATATGGGAGACAAAACGACTTGCAAAATCGCAATTTTTCGAGAACGCTATTGATGCTTGAATGATGAGCAGATTTCACCAGAACATGAAGTTTTACGAAAGCCACAAATCTTGCAAAATGAAGAAACCTGAGAGCAAACCTCTCAAAATGATAGTAAACGAGAGTTATGCTACTCTTACAAAAATGCTCTTTCAGTTCTTCCTGCCCCAACCACAAATCATCTTTACGAATACAAAGTCGCAAAACTTTTTACCGACCCATTCAACCTCCGTTAGGAGTCTGGTTTCACGTCTGGAACGTTTCGCATGCAAACCACAAAATTAGAAAATCAAACGTTGGCCTTGTTTAGCGACCAAGGCGTAGAGTAGAAGACTGTTGCTGTTTTAAGCAATGTCGACAATTAGATGACGAAACATTTCATTGGCATGAAAATTCGGCGAAAGATCGTTTAACAGATCACTCGACATTGGACAGCAGGTGGATGCATCCTTTCGTTACGCTATTAGAGGTTGATAATAATTTAAATCAGTTACTCTTCACATTGTATATTGACCCTTATTCTTCTACCTTGCAAAGCTTTTGTTTGAACTAAATGAAAAAATTTTGTGCAAGAAATTCTTTGCCAAACGTTATTCGTAAACTGAAGAAAAGTTTTGCAGAGGACAGATTTTTAGATCGTTACTGATCTTTGCACATTGCAGAAAAATGATTTCCTTGAAAAGATCGCAGTTCGTCTTTATCTGACATTATTTTTCTTTTTTGCTTCACATCAGTGATATTCAACGTGGGACAAATCGCCCCCCAGGGG
>JGI24159J19872_10009869_pt1 | contig 12510 bp, 9 predicted proteins | sample Ectturendosymbi4_FD_19872 | JGI IMG/M metagenome (IMG submission 19872)
TACGGTAACTGTGCTATTACTGTGCAATATTCGAAAGATTCGTCACCCACGCTCGTAAAGGCTAACTCACACACACAAAGATGGCGTCTTAATCACATGCACAATGCCCAGAGCATGGTCACGTGACGGCACTTGACCTGAGAACAATGAGAAGAGCGGGGAAGGTACCAGCAAACGGTTTAACTCTCTAGAAAACTTAACAAAAGTATTGAGTTGTAAAACTGGCAATGTTTCGCACAACACCACCATGTATTTTCTGTTTGTCAGTCGCTACTAATTCCAGCTGTTTGCACAAACTTCATGTTGTAGTCCAGGATCTCCAAACTTTTTTGTCCGAGGGCCACATAAGCCATTACACGACAGTCCGAGGGCCGAACATCTTAAAGTAATGTCTTTGGTTTGGGATGTGTTTCATTCGGCCAAATCAATAATTTTTTTTATAAATTTATTCTTTTTCATTGTTGACAAAATGCCTCCGCGGGGCGGATGAAATGGTTTCGCGGACTGGATTTGGCCAGCGGGCCGTATTTTGGAGGCTCCTGTTTTAGTCTAAGGAACCAGAGTTGCATGAAAACCCTTATAAGTCGGGATTTATTTCACCTTGTACACAAGTAACCAGTGAAACCACAAATGCAAAATCATACATTCAATGTATGACACATAGGCGATTTGATTTATCAGCGAAATGTGGCGGAAAAAATCAAGGTAAAATATATTGGTGAAAAAGTTAGCGGAATCCGGCCGACTTTTAAGGATGTTTTGGTGGAGAAGCGTGGAAGTGAGTTGGCAACACTGGTAGTAGGCATTTTGCCGCATGTGACTGTTGAAAACAGACATATTGGCAGGTAGCTGTGAGCCACGTAGTTTTATACTGTGTGAAAGGAAGCATGTGTGAATCTGTGAATTTAGAGCAATGCTTCCACGATTTAGAAAAATTTATAATGGAGAGATCAACAGAGGCTACATACTGGAGATGGAGAATTCGCCGAATGTTGAAGCACGCTGATTTGTTTCCAGCTGTCCGTCATGCGATTAGCATTGCCCTGACTCTTCCAGTAACGACCTGCACCGCAGAGAGATCGTTTAGTTTAGTGCTTTGCGAAGAGTGAAAAGTGGCTGCGATCGGCATTGTCAGATGAACGCTTGTACGGCTTAAGTATAATAAGCGCTCACCGTGAAATTGTCAGCAAAGCAAGCAAGGTTTTATTAATAGGGTGATTGATCGCTTTGGACAAGATGCCAGACCAGAACCGTCGCCAGAAAGTTTTCAATAAGGGGGCTTTGTGTTTCTGCGGTAGAAGGGAGCTTTACGTTTTCGCGGGGGGGACTTGACATTCTAAAAATTGACAAAAACTCCACTTATTTATAGTGTTTCGTTTTTCAATTTGGGGGGATTGGAGCTTTGTTTGGGGGGGCTAAGCCCACCAAAGCCCCCCGTGGCGACGGGACTGTTTCAGACGTTTGCAGCTTTGTTTCTAAGTAACGCTAACAAGTCTTGCTAAGCAAAACAAAGTCATAACATATTGTTTCTTTAGGGGCCACGGCAATGCTTCTTTCGTGGAAAACCTTGGCAATGCTTCTTTGAAAAGAAGTGCCCTGCTTTGAAAATATGCGAGAATAAATTATCGTAATATACCTGGCTATTGCTGCCACGAAGCGAATTTGTGTGACTGCTGCCGTAATATGGGGCATTTTTTGTGGTGTAAAAAGTATAAATCATTTCGTGAACGTCCATTTGCATGGCATCGTCAGCAACCTGAAAAGGATAAGCAAAATGTCGACGTTGCACCCTCCTGGAAAATTTTCTGCGGACGCCCATGCTTTGGCTTATTACGTACGTGCCTGCACTTTTAGGGGTGTTTTGCAGTCTGTGGCATGAAAATCTTAGGTTAGCAATAAATAAATTTATAAATGTATTTGTTTGCACTTTTAGTAGTCTACTCCACATGATTCTGTCTATAAACTTGAAAAATACAAGGCAGAATATATCAAAGGCTTCAAACGTTACATCTGTAGTGGGGTCCCTTAAAGGTGCGGGACACATTTAGATAAAATTTTTGAAATAGACTTAAAACCTGCTCTTGTTGAGAAGCCCTGTCTTGCAGCTTCCATCTTGATCTGAAATTTGGTCTAGCTTTTGGACTAGGCTTCTTCTAATTGCGTGTGCACAGCTTTATTCCTTACATTTGTCCCTTAGCAACAGACGATTACTTCTAAAACTGTATTACCAAACCCAGTGGTGTAGGAGGCGGGAGTGCAGGAGTGTAAGTGTACCACCAAAAGTTTTGATTAGGTTAAAATCCGGGTAAAATCCCAGAAAATCCGGGCAAAATTCGCGGAAATTTGGGCAAAATCTGTAAAAACCCTTGAAACCTTCGCAAAATACCTTAAAATCTGGGCAAAGTCCCTGAAAGTACGAGCAGAAACGGCGCCCAACGTGCTTTGATTTGAAAAAAAATGGCGCCCAACGTGTCCACAATCAAATGAAGACCTTTTTTGGAGGTCATTTCCAAAACTGTTTTCATGAGAAAATATTCGCACAAAAAGTGACCCAAAATTTTTTCGGGCAAGTTTGCTGAACTTCAGGAAAAAATCGCTCGCACCCACAATGTTTAATTGATCCTACACCTTTGACCAAACCCTGCCACGTAGGACACCGGCGTTTTCATGCTCAGGAGTGATGCCTTAAGTGCTATGGCAGTCGCACTGAATATCACGCAAATCTCATGTTTATCACGCAAATCTCGTGAAATCTATTGTCCATAGCGGTTATTATCCGGTTAACCGATTAGCTGAAAGCCCTTTGCTCCGAGCCCAAATACCTCGGAATATCTCTGGACGGGACACTCACGTATCGCCAACACCTGGAGTCACTTCGCAAAAGCTGACATCGCACTCTTCAGGCTACTTGCTGACTCGGGCTGGGGTGCTGGGACAACAACCCTGCGAACAGCCAACTTAACCCTGGTCCATTCAACAGCTGAGAACTGCGCTCCCGCCTGGTGCCTTAGTGCTCACACCCGCCCCATTGACCCTGTCATCAACGATGCCTTGCCAACCATGACTGGATGCCTGCGTCGTACACCAGCGGACAATCTTCCTATCCTCACAGGCATCCAACCTGTTGAGCTTCGTCGCAAAGAAGTCATACTGTCTCTGGCATGCCATGCTGTTGTGCCATGGATTCTGGACATCTGCTCCAACCTGCACTCACCTGTTCATCGGGTGGGAATGCACGGCATCTGAAATTGACACACCCATTTGTACCTACCGCACAACAACTCATCAGTTCATCTGACGGCAATGACAGAAGTGCCGCGCTCTAGGCGGATCACCGACATAATGCGGAGTGGTTGGAGAACACTACGAGATTCTGTACTTAAATCCCCGACATCGGTACCCACCCTCCTGGAATAGCTCTGCTAAGAACATCTTTCCGGCTTAACCGCCACCGCACTGGTGTCGGACGTTTCGGCTCCTGCTTACACAAATGGGGTATGTTCCCTTCTGCGGCTTGTCAGTGTGGCGCAGATGAAGAGGCTGTTGAATATGTTGTTCTTCACTGTCTAATGCATCGATCTCCCCATGGAGTGCATCGTGCATGGCCTGACGGTTCTGGATGACGAGACAATCAAATGGCTGCTCAACACCTGCCGCGATATCTGTTGCGGCCTAGCAGTAGATTAAAACAACTCGCTCAAGCGATGATGAACAAATATATTCGATTGCATCTTTCAACATTTCATGTTGAAATGGTTTTCATTTCATGTGCATTTGTTGGGAATATTGAATCTTCAATTGCAAAACCATAACTTCGTATAGTTACATACACTGTTGGAAGCAGCAGGCGTTTATCAAAACAATTCCTACTTTATCAACACTGAAAAAGCCTTCAAAAACCATAGATGTTTTATTTTGAGACAGTGGTGTAGGAGGCGGGGGTGCAACCGTACTCCAAAACTTTTGATTTGGTGAAAATCCGGGCAAACTCCCTTAAAATACGGGCAAAATCTGTGGAAATTTGGGCGAAATGTGTGAAACCATAGCAAAATTGCTATATGTTCTTCGATTTTACAACAATGGTACCTAAAATGAAGTGCAGACGTTGTTTTTTTTGGAGATCATCTTTTTATAGTTCTTTTCGGGCAAGTTAAGGAAAATCTGGGCAAGTTTGGGTGAAATTTGGGCAAAAATGGTACTTCATTTGAAAAAATGCACCCAACGTGAATTGAAATGCAGTCAGTTTTTTTGGAGGTCATTTTGTTCGGGCAAGTTTGGTGAAATTTGGGCAAAAATCCTTTGAACCCCCAAAATTTTGTCTGCTCCTGCACCTACAGTGTGTTTTGAGACGTTGCGGATTATTCTTGATCCATCTTCAGTCAAAAAATTAAAGCGACCCTTGGTAATGCTAGCAATTCGAAACCAAAAGACTCTGTGACGCACACGCAAGAAATAACAGTGTGACGCAAAAGACGCCGAAAGCGAAACCAAGACCGCCAACGCTGTCAAAATCGCTAAAAGTAAAAGCAGTACCAAGAGCTATGCAGAAAGTGCTGAAACAAAACTAACGTAAGTCGTAATCTATGAAAACAAGCCAAGACCAGCAGCATGAGGCCGTTCACAGAACATTGCAAGCGAAAGATGCAAAAATTTTTACAAATAGCACCGCATGTGTACGTCAACACCAACAACAATGCACAAAACATGTATCAACATAAGAACTGAGNGTCAGCCAAATATTTGACNTAACAATCTGCGTATTGAAGAGGTATAAAGGGGTGGAAAATTTTCCACATTTATCTCGGGTTGCTGTTCTTGCATCAGAAGTNTCTCTTTAATTAATAATTCCCGGTAGTTAAAAGCAGAAGCCAAGATTTCGGGATATTTAATGTCCATGAAATGACCTGGATATGTGTATAAATGTTTGACTACATCGGTAATTTGATGGTTAGATCTTCAAAGGATTGTGTTCATCCAGGCGAAATTTCAAGTTTCTTTGAGTTTTTCCAATATGACAATGACCACACAAACATTTAAGTTTATATACCACATTGCATCGTTCCAAATGTGCCTACTTGTCCTTGTACTTAAAATGATCTCCAGTTGTATGTGTTTTATGAATGAGAGACAAATGAACAAGTTCTTTCAAATATTTTCTAAAAAAGTTTCGCAATTATTTTTCATGTTGTAGAGATGTTTCACCAAGGTAGGACAGGTAAAGAATAATTCTTCGATTAACAGTCGTCTTTTCTTGCTTGTTTTTAGGAGTGATTTTATAACGTTTGTTGAGAAAATATTTTGATTTGCTTGTCTATAAACCAGTCCGGGTATCTATTGCTAAGAAAGCAGGATTTAATATTTTGGAATCCTTTGTGGATTAATTGATAAGAGCTGCAAATTTCATAGAAACGATGTCATGCACTTTGAGTTACAATTTTTTGTATTGTTTTGGCGACAAGCTTTCACATTTATTGTACAGTCCTGTATGAATGTTTTTCCTGCAGGTAGTTGATTTAATTCCAGTCTCAGTTTTTGTCAGTAGGACATCCAAATATGCCTACTGTACGTCTGCTTTCACCTCACTTGAAAAGCTTATGCTTGAATGGACTCTGTTCAAATTATATAGAAAAATTGATCCATCTTCTCTTTCGAATCAAAAGTACAGAAATTATCATCTACATAACAACAAATTATGCGAAGGGAGCATCCAACCTTGTTAACGTTATCAATTAACCAGTTCATAAATACATCTACCGTCAAAGGTGCAGTCGGTGAGCCCATTGCTACCCCATTTGCCTGTGTGTAATATTTTTCGTTGAATTGCAGAACAGTATTTTTACAAGTCCAGTTAAGCATCTTTCGAAGTTCCGTTCGGTTTAATCCCTGAAATTTACTCTCCTTATCAGCGAAGACTTTGTCCAATATCAAATTTACAGTGAAATCAACAGGAATGTTTGTGAACAGATTTTTGACATCAAATGAACACATTATATGGTTACGTTCAAGTTCATGGTCAGCTAGCTTTCATTTTGATAAAATGGAAAAGGTCTTTTGCTGTGGATGGGTGCCGGCGCTCCTCACTTAAAGATTTTGACACCCATGAGGCACAGGCCCGTAACCAGCTTGCGACACAAGGAGGGGCGGAGTTTTCTGAGAGGGGCCCAATTTTTCTGAAGTGTGACCAGTAGTTTTAAACTATGTCCAACACATTTTTCCAGGGGGGGGAACATTTTTCTAGGTGTGTATCAAACTAGTAGCCCTTAACGTTAGTCGGTACCCAATAAGTAGCTCTCAGTTTCACAAAGGTTGGTATATGGCGGCAACCGTATTCTGGGGAGCAACGGGGCAATGCCACCCCCAATTCCAAAGTTTTCAGTTTAATAAAATAATTTAAGTATAAGCCAAAGAAATACTTCCGTGCAAATCAACCAAACTGCCTCATGGAACTTATCCAACTTCAGCTTTTAGTCGAATACAAACTTGTATCAGACCTTTTGTAATCATAATCAATGACCGCAAGTGAAAACATTTGGAGTAACGCTTTTCGCAGCTGTTTTTGGCGCACCAGCTTGCTGCATCCCACCTAATGGTTATGTAAGCTTCATCTCAAGACCATCGAAAACTCCTCTCTGATAACCGTGGGTGATGCAAACATAACCTATCCTTATTTCCAGTGTTAGCGCAGCCTTAAATCAATATCGTAGATTTTTTTGCACAGTTTCAAAACTAGATCCGTGAATATGGCGGTGAGATAAATTTTATGTCTTGAAGCTCAAACTTTGGCTAAGAAGCTATTCAGTTTTAAAGTCTTCTTCATTGCGCCATGGTCACTTTTTAGCAACAATAGCATTCATTCTAGAATCTAGATATACTGTATATTTGTGATGACATGTATTGTGACGGTTTAATCGTAGTTATGTGGAGCCTTAACGTTTTCATCAATGATTTCCCTTTGCCTTGTCGTTGAGTAAAAATCAGTCTTTTCAAGATATTAGACTCCGACCTGCTGCTCATAGCTCTGTATTTCAACTTTCATCTGATGTTAATTCCCACCCTATCCTACAGTAAATTATTTAAAATCATTTAACTGCAACGAGAAGAGTCAGCAGCAAAATCTAATGTAAGTAGCAATATGCTTTTTATGTTGTAAGTGCTGAGGGAATTGACACTGCCATTACTTACAGATACTGAAATAACTTGCACAGGGGTGGATATTAAAATTTAGGGGCAAGATCTCAGAAAGAGGCCCCAAAACATCGCCACTGCGAAAGGTAGATGTGGGGTTAAGTGGATCAAAGAGTTGAATTTGTTTCAAATTTTTTGGTCGAACTATGCAATCGTTCAGGGAATCACCACAGTTTAAAAGCGCCTTATATCATTAACTCGCAAAACGCTTGGAGCAGGTCCAAAAAGATTGGCATATTTTTGACAAGGTACACAGTAACTAAGAACACTCTTGGTGTCCCAAACAATCTCTTATATGTACAAAAAGTATTTTAAAGATGTACCCTAAAGTAGTGGTCGGCAAACTGTGGGCCTTTTAGCATTTTTATTGGGCCTCGCAACATTTTCTGTTGCAGGCCGCGTGGTGCGTAGGGATGCAGTCGTGTGCTGGTTGCGTGGACTAAAACATAGGTTACTGTAACAACTATGGAACATTGATTGTTTGACACTAACTGCCATTATACGTTTTTTTGCCATTATGTGGTTTATGACATTAACACAGCATTGTTGTGCAACAGGTAACTGAATTGAGCAAACGTTTGAAATTGGTCCTTCAAAAAGAAGCACGGGCCATCAATTAAGACTGAAAGGATGGTTTGCGCCATCATAAAGAAAGTTCGTCGATTGCTGATGAAAAGGAACAAGCGCAACATACACCAGCAAATCAAGCAAGAAATGGAAAATTTAATGCTATTATAAAATAAAACAAGTATTTGGCTTTCCCAGTTCATGACATGCGCTTTTCGCGCACCAAAAAGCAAATTCAATCTACAAAAAAGTTTAGAAAATTTGGGAACCTTTGTGATATCGTGAGGAGAAACACTTAAACCTTCATGACATCACTTGAACTTTCAAATAAAAATCGAAAATTTAACTTACGATTCTTCTCAATGATCTTAACAAATGAAGACCTTTCGTTTCGTACTGTAGGGGAGATTAGGGACCTATGGCCATGCAGGACCATTGGACCAGGGTGTCTTTCTCATAAAGGACATATGGTAACGCTTTGTTAATCATGCGTAAAAATGCATAGCAGACGTCAACTTGTCATGTGTAATGCACAGGACCTTGATCCAGTCATTAAGCAGTTATAGTCGAAAATGCATTTTTATGAAGTAAAAGTAAATTTTGAAGAGTCTCAACTTTTTGTGATGTCCGAGGATTGAAATCAGATTTCTGTCTCTTGCTTGGTTTGCAAATAGAAGCGACATTTATGTCTGGAATGACAGCAGAGTTTTTTACAAAGCAAGTAACAATGTTTCAGTAGCAGCAGCATAACAATGGCCGGGTGAAGGACCTCTGGACCACTTTGCATAAAGATCTTTTGGACCATGACCAAAGATCCTTTGTATAATTGCTCATTTTATAATATTGCAAAAGGTTCCATAATAATCAATTCCTTACGTTTTCCTCTTCCTCGCATGCACTTTGCAGAAATAGACCAGGTGTGGTCACATGTAAAAAATTTAAGAACGTTAACGGAAGGTTTGATTAAACCACTTTGAGAAAGCCGTTAAGGTGTGTTGAAATATAATAATAGCATTTGTGAGGCTGATGTTGGTTACAATATTCCTCAAACAACTCCGCGGAGATATATAGTTGACACTAAAAAACAGAAGCTTGTATCCAGAAAAGCTTTGGCGATAAAGCAGATAGGTTTTATGTCTGTGGTGTGTGGCTAATGGATTAATTTGTTTTTCAACGGTGAAATATAATTATGCATTCATGTTTTCTTGACAGATTTCCAATCCAGCAAAAAAACATGCATTGCCATCCTACATAGACTGCTGTATTTGTTCGATTGTAAGCCACGACTTATAAAGTTGTTTTTTTTTCATCAATTCGTGCGGCTTATAATCAAGGGCGGCTTACATTTTTGTCTCTTTACTTCATTGAAAGGTAGGCCTATAGGTGACGCTCAGTTTTTCTTTGGCTACGTTTTATTGACCAAGCTTTCTTTTCGCATTCTCTTTGTACGTAGTATCACATGCACACCAGTGTTGAACATCGTCCGGTTTATAGATCGCGATCCAACCGAATTCTGCACTTCAGAACCGGATCTGGATTGGACTGGATTTTGAAAAAACTCAACCGGATCAGATATGGATATCCAAACTGCATTGATCACTGCAGTAAAATGCTTAATCAGAGTTTTTTTCGTAAATAAACCGGTTGGATCAAATATTTGGACAGGTCTACCGGATTAGGATCGGACCGGATTACTCAAAGAAAATTTTATACCGGATTAGGATTGCAAAAATCTCCGATTTATTCAACACTATTGCACACTCGTCACAATAGGGATCATGGGCTAATCCAGTGTTTTCCAACCATTTTAGGCTAGCGGCACGCTACAGAAGGCAAATACAATTTGCGGTACGTAGTGGCGAACGCATAGCGATTTTCTTTAATGTCTGATAACATTTTGAAAATAGTATTTATAATCATATATTGAAAAATGTATTAGCTCGCGTCTCCCCTGAGTATCGTGAATGGCACCCCGCTTGGGAACCACTGGGCTAACCTTTGTCTAATGATAGTTTGTAAGAAATATGCAAGTATTCATGTAGGGTTAGGATAACTCTGAAAGTACAACAGCAGACGTGCTCTTTGCAAAGTAAAATAAGTTTTATGAAGAAAACTTGATTTCCACTGCTTTTCATGTTCTTTATTGCAGAAATGCAAATTATTGTTTTTCTTTTTTATGGTAAATAAGCAAAAGTTTCATTTCTCATTGTGAATGAACGAAAATTGTTTGTCCTCTGCAATTATTGTCGTGAAATTACCTGACAAAACAACGTGATCCAAGGTCCGTTAGCCATGGGCCATTGGTCCCTTAGGGTAGGGACCTTTGGGCCACTTTTTCAACAATCTTTAAAGTGCAATCATTCAGACGTTATAATAGATTTTGGTTCTTTTGTGGTATAAAAATAATGGGAACCCTTCGCACTTTTCCGAAACCAACTTTGAGCCACTTGCGGCAAGCAGTAGGGATTGCATCGAACAAAATGTAAATTTTGGCCCAAAGGTCCCTAATCTCCCCTATATCTGGAACAGCAAAAAAATCATAACAAGAACAGATTTCAATGTGCATCGGTCAAAATAGTAATAATACAACATAGATGAAGCAATGGTACAGCATATCACAAAGCAGGATGAAATTGCAAAAACACTGCAATATATGAAATACAAGTACAGTTAAAAACTTCAAAATTACTTATTTCGCAAAATATTTCGTTTCACGCTACAGGTATGTACAAGAAACTGTCACGATAAGCTCCTTTCATTTCGAACATGAGGCATCCTTGGCAGAAAAATCAACCAAAATTATTGTTTTTATTTCAAAACGACTCTCAATATATTTTCGTATTTTGTTTTATAATTTGCTTGTAACAACATTAGACTGTACGGGGAAACAATAAAGCTTAGCATGCGTATGAATGGATGATAACTGCAGGTCTGGTTTCTTTCCAGTTTCCGGATCAACGAAATCAGAATATCTCATTTCCCTCAGAGCAGTTAACCCCAACTTTTCGTTTGCTTCCTGAGAATACTTAGAAACGGCCACACCCACAACGTATTCACAGCCAGTCTCGATGGCAACTTCCAAAAGGCGAACTCCGATAGCGGTCATTGTTCCCCGACCAGTGTAATCAGGATGCACTGTGCCAATACGTGTCATCATAATTTTGTTAGCGTCCAGCAGTTCGTGCAAGTTTTCTTCCAGTCGTAAAAAAATTCCTTTGTAAAAGTGCAGAGCAGGAATTTCTTGCGTGAATTCCCAGTCAGTTCTGGGAACTTGTTCTTGACGCTTGTCATGTATTGTTGCAAAGCACACAGCAACAAGTCTTTCAAACTCAGATTTCGGACTTCAAATATTTTATAAAAGTCTTTGCTCACTTTATTGATCGACTTCGTCATATCATAAATAAGCAAAGTTACCCTGAGATGAAATCCTTTAGCTCGATTATTGTTTTCTATTCGCGGGACGTTACTGGGTGATGCTTGAAATTTGTCTGGAAAGAACGCAATTCGTGGCACCTGTAGGCAAAAGACGAGAAAGAAAGCAGGTGGCGAGACAGCCGAACGGTGCACATGAAAGTTTTCTCTGTCTTTTATCCTATGGAGTACAGTCAGTTTTTTCCCTGATCTCTCCACCGGCAATTAATGCAATGGCTTCTGCTTCTGCCTTTGAACTGTCCGCAAACAACAGGACGTGTTTGTCTAGTAGGTAGACTGCCGCAACTACAAACAACTGCCTCCAATTGCCCGGTATACTCGGCGCATTCCCTTTTCTCAAAGCACTCGACATCGAAAGTGTTGAGGGAAATAGTTTTTTTAATATTTCGGGTGAGTACCGTGAATAGAACTTTTGTGGTGCTGAGCAATGAAACACCATATTTTCAGAATGATTCTGCGGCGCAAATAAGATTATTCTAATCTAAAGCAATGAAATTTATTTATGGAAAACGCTGAACAATGGTCTTTGATTTTTCAGCAAAGAAAATTAAACAAATTGATTAATTACCATTAACTGCGAAACTGGGAAAGAGCTGCTTACTGTCTATGACATTGGATTGCATGAACTTTTGCAACGTCAACAGAAGCACAAATAAAACTTTTTGAACAAATCAAACGAATTCCGAGACGGCTGGATCGATTAAGAGTTCGTTATTATTACCGAGTTAAAGATTCGATCCAGGAACAGTATGAATTGGTGATTAAGTTAAAAGACGCAAGAGGCTAGAGTGAAATTGCAAGTTGATGTTGAAACTAGAACAGTTCTCTTCAAGGGGAGTTCCGCGCAACCCTAGGGTTCCACAAACCATGTAGTGGGGTTCCGTGAGTTTTAAGGGTTCCACGAGGGTTCCTCCTTTTCTAGGGGAAATGATTTCTTGCTTCAGTATGTTGATGCGTCATTATGTAATTTTTAGATCATCGTGCCGCATTCAGACTTCAAATAGGGCAACAGGAGGTTGAGTGCAGATATGGGAACAAGAAATACTGAGAGTTGTTACGTCACTTGCTGTTCATTGTTGTGCAATTTAAGAAGAGCATTGTTGTTGCATCATAGTTATACGATGTTGCCGTATTATACGATGTACAGTTCATTCACAGTACTGTACAGCAGAGAAGTAGAGAGTAGACAGTGGATTAGATCTGCTGTTCAGCCTTTGTGGAAATAAAGTAAATTTAATTTAATTTATTTGTTTATGACCAGACACGAAGTCCATAGTATGAACACACACACTCTGCAGAACGCAGGTTGATAAAAACAGACAAAAC
>JGI24159J19872_10009870_pt1 | contig 12510 bp, 10 predicted proteins | sample Ectturendosymbi4_FD_19872 | JGI IMG/M metagenome (IMG submission 19872)
ATGTGGTGTTGAAGTTAGCTTAAGTTTTGCCTGTGAAATTTCGTGCGTTTTTCACTCAATTCGTTTGTTTCATTGCTTTTTATTCGTCTTGTAAAATGTCACTCTGCGTCTGTTTTTAACTTCTTTCATTCGTGGCTTCATTATTAATTCATTTTTCGTCGATCGCTCTATCATTTTGCATTTCTTAGATATTTAACTTCTGTCTCATTTGGTGGTTGTTTTTATTTGAGCGATCTCGGTCAGTAACCAACGTTAATGCTCCGCAGGCGAGCGGTGCTTCGAAATCTTTCGCAAATGCTGCTTTCTTTGGTTTGTTTTAAATTGACTGTGCACGTGTGAAGCATTACGTGATTGCTTTTGGCATTGTTCCGCGTGCTCGCTTCGTGCTCTCTGCGCTAGTTTGTTTGACTTGTAATATTGTTTCTCTTTCGTGCACGATTGAATTTTACATTTCGAGTCTTTCCTCGAGTATTTCTTGAAGTACTTTCCATTGTTGGGGTCACTGTTGGTTGCTTCGGGTATCAATATTCCATTCACCTCAGGTAACCGTGGTTCAGTTAAGTCGCCAAGTCGAGGCAGGTTGACATATGCTTGGCGTAGTGTGACCAGCTGGTTTACCTCTTGCGCTCGGGTCACGCTGTTCCTTAATTCTTCAAGGGTTAGATTTGTGAACGTGGTTGTCGGTTTCCACACATGTGTTGCTTGTTGACGACTTGAAGGCAAATCGTGTACAATAGTACATACAATGTATAAATGTGTTGACGGTGGGCTTTTATACCTACGTAGTGCATAATGGCACAACTGGGGTTATGTATGCGTAGTTGCACTGTCACTCGTCTTCCTTCTCTTTCACATAACCATTTGAAGAGCATTGGTGTAACCTCATTGGGGCTTAGTTGGTCGAAAGGCTTTTGCAGTTGATTTCTGTCTTCTATTCTTGTTGCTTTAAATGCCGCATAGATGCTTGCTTCAGTTTCTGCATATTCTTTTAACATTCTTATGTTAGCCATCTGTAACACACAAACATGCAATTAAACGGTTGCATTCTTTTTGCACGCTTCACGCGTGAATCTCCACTTGCTTATGTACAACTTTTGACTTTTCGTTTTGACCACTGCTTGGACTTTTTGTCCTTCATAACAAATAAATATTTCACTTTTTAACTCTGGCTCATATTCATTAACTTGAATTAAATCTTTTAACCATTCTATAACTTTTGTAAGTTTGCCGAGGTTTGTTCCCAATTATAAGAGTAGGCACGAGAAACCTAAAATTGGGGCATTTGCTAGTTAAATCCATTTGACACATTTACACACCGATTGCTTGAAATAGCCTTTTATATTCTTTACAGAATTTGAAAAAGAAAAACATCACTTTTGTCGTTCAACTTACCCGATGCGTGAGATACTTTAAACCGAGTAGTGGGGATAATTGAAACGAAATCAAGATGCACCCTATAAGTAAAAGCAAACATGCATGGCTTGTTTACTAAGGTTGGAATGTTGTGCATCTCATTAGTTTTTTCTGGGTTTGGCCTTATCCATGCATCTAAGGCTCGATTGTAGTGATTTCACTGGGCGAAAACCTGTATCCTGTGTTTGAAGTTGATGTACAAGGGGCTTGTTTTTCTTTAGTTGATGTTAATTTTTCTATGAAATACTGAAAAAACAAGCAAAATATCTCCTCGCTAGCCCACGCACAGCTCATCTGAACACCTGTAAGCCCATTTTGTGTGAAATGAGCTTTGTAAATGACACGTGGAAAACAACCGTTGGTGGAATTTTGATTACCATTGCATTCATTGCACAAATGAGTGCAACAAGTTGACCGCGCTTTGCTGATGTGATAGATTCTATCACATAGAACCAATTTGTTCCACTCATTTTTCAGACAACATGCGCACGGGGTCCGACTGAATGGTTGTATCACTATTTCATTCCGAGACTGAAAGGTTGTAACCAGGCCCGTAACCAGCTTGGGACACCAGGGGTGACGAAGAGTTTTCTGAGAGGGGCCCAAATTTTTTAAACCATGTCCAATAGTTTTGACCTATGCTCAGCACATTTTCCAGGGGGACGAAGCCCTCGTGGTTACGGGCCTGGTTGTAACACGTTTTCACCCATCTTATAAATTCTGTCTGGACGAAAATAATTTTTGACCATGACAATTGCTAGGTTGGTAAAAAATTCGTGAACAGTGTGTATTGACAGTAGTTGCACGAGTCATGGATGTTGTTTCTGGTAAACGCAGGAATATGTTATGTCTTGTCACAAAATTATCAAGCTTTTCGACAGTTTGTTTTCCATCCCAGAATGAGACATAATTTTGTTGTTTTGCAAAGCTAATTCATTTGCCATTTCATGGTTGCAAGAATTAAGGTTATAAAACCTTTGGTCGTTCATTCACATGTTTTGTTGAATCACTTTAAATTAAATCACTGAAGATTTTGAGTTATTACTGAGAGCACCATAAAGATCTTTTTCTTCAGAAACCTTTTGGTCAATGAATCGTTTTAATATTGCGATTAATTTCGTATTGCCATGCAACTTCTCTCTCTGGAGTAGGCTACATTTGCCACTACTTCTGCATCACCTCACATGTTATCTTTCGAAACAACAACAGGGTTTGTTTTACCTTTTATTACTCTAGGCAATTTTTACAATCCTAAGAAACACCAATTACAATAGCAAAAAAACTAGCCACTTTGATCAAGTGGTTAAGTTGAACAATGGTTCAACTTGCGTAAAAACATGGTTCAACATACCCCAAACTGAAACTTAAAGTTCAAAGAAAATTTACTTCAAAGCAGCAACGTCCAGCCTTACAAAAACAAGGTGATAAACTGTAGTAGAACTACGCCTGGAAACGATAAAATTATCAAACAAATATACCTTTTGCACGATAATTCATAAAACAGCAAATTATATTTCCAAATCTTCACTTTGAACTTACAAAAAACACGTTCAATGTGGCTGCTTTCCGCACAATGAAATTTTGAGCTAGAGCCATACATCAAAATGGCTTCCTAACAGAATAGAAACAATAGGTGGCGCACACAAATTTCTTAACTCCTTTATTTAGCTAAAACTACGCGGTTCAACTTACCCACAGGTTCAACATACCCCGTTCTCCCCTAATAAGGGTCTCTACACAAAGGCTGCCCTTAGGCCTCCACATGTCCAATTCCGGCCCTGTGCAGGATAAGTAGCCTATGTTCTACCAAGGTGACCAAACTGTTTTTTTGAGTGAGGCCATTCTAACTATCTTGCCATGGTGTGTGGGTCTATAAGCAAAAATTCCCGTGTAGATTTTCAGTAACTGTCAGCATTTGATGAGTACAGTAGCTGACACAGAAAAGGTTGTTGGGTTGGTGCTTCAACATCGTTACAACCTTTAGCCTACCCTTGCGACACTAAGTATGAAAATCTTTGTGCAGTCGATGCAACTTTCACTTGGGCATCAGGAAAAATTAGGCGCGCAGACTTTGATGAGATCACTTTCGTATGACTGCGGAAGGATCGGCAATACCTAGTTTTTTACGCAAACGTAAATCACACTTGAAACTTTTTAATTCTGTCAGGGTAATCAGCAATAATATCTTGGTCTTATTTTTCAAAAAATAGTAGTTGTTACATCCTAATTAATTCCACAAGATTACCCTTAAACATGTTGGTTTTGTGGATAATTACGTTGGCTACAGATTTCTAGTAGGTAGTGGTGACATGAAAACCGAAGGCAATCTGCGTAAGCTTTTGACGAAAATATGTTTTTCATCTTTAGTGATGTGTCAAGCGACTGCAGTATGGTACCAGCAAACCACTGAAGCAGAGATCGATCTTCTAACATTCTCGAAACATGAACGAGGGAGCTACTAATGCGGCACATCGAAAAATTAAACATGCGCAGTATATCTTTGTTAGTTTAGATCAGTAATCGAGACATTTGAAAGCAAGTAAAAACAGATTTAACTGAAACGAATTGAAGGAACAACAATGTTTCGAACTGCATATTTCGCCTTCCATTGCAGCCTCGTCTTGCTGATGTTGAAAAGTGCTTTAGAAAACAGGTTTTTGCTAATATAAAATTTGCTAAGCAAATGAAAGATTTTTTTGAATGAAAGGATCTCGGGCCTTTCTCTTTTAGAAATACACAAAAATTGCCTGAACTATCATGCAAAAATTTCTAAAATTACAACTAATTTGCTCTTTCGCCGGATGGAGCTATTCGCGTTTACTGAATAGCACAAAACAGAAATAAATTGCATCATAATAACACACGTAAGTGGAGTAATAGGTCCTAATAAACAAATAATTTAGTTCTGAAGCCCATGCTGACTTCAACGATGTTGAGGTACGCTTTGATCAATTAGTGAAGGCAGGGGCGTACCGAGTTAGATGACGCCCGGGGCAAGAAACAATAAGTTTGGCGCCCTTATGTTCGAACCTGAGGTCTTTCGGAAGCAAATGTACTGTGTTGAAGAAAGTACTTGTGACATTGTGGGGACTTTTCGGCGCCCCCCGCAGTGATTTGGCGCTCCCATGGTGATTCGGCGCCCGGGGAATTGTGTTCCCCTTCTCCCCCTCATTACGGCCTTGAGTGAAGGTACTGAAAACCTTAATAAATGGGAAGATATTTAAGGAAAAAACTTCTGAAGTTGCTAAATACTGCTATCGGTACACAGAATGAATTGCTTGAAAAAAGTGATCTTGCAAGCTTGTGACACACTAGAATTGTACTTGCATTAAAGCTTTTTCAGAATTTGCAACAATATTTTCCTGACTTGTGGTTTTCACTGACTCGCAAAATGTTTCCACTTTTACTGAAACCGTTCGATATTAGCACCGTTTTTATCAATTAAAAGTTTTACCAATCTTTGTATCCCTTCATCAGTGACTTAACTAGAGTTATGAGCCAGGGGGTACACCTAGCTGAAGGGTCCCATTAGCCAACACTCAGAAAAAAATTGAGAAATGATAGTGAATTGATAAGCCCTAAATCACCGGAAAGTGCTCCTAAAAACGCAAAAAGCAATAACCTACTGAAAGAATACAAAAACAGAAATATACGCTAAGTGGGTCCCGATTTTTGCATTTAACTTGCCAGGGTGCTTTTCGCACCCTTGGCCCCTTGTCACTTACGCCACTGCCCTTCATATCACGTCTTCGGGTTTAAGCATCGCCAATCTTCTTCCCGAGATCATTCACAGCAAGAATTTAATTAAAAATGGTATCCCCAAATCCAAGATTAACAAACGTCACAACACAGCCATGGGCATCGGAAGGAGGTGGCAGGAGAGACAAGGACCCCTGGATTTCGAAATTGGATGTTTTTCTACTAATTTTTGCAGAAAAATGTTATTTTAGTTTCGAGTTGGTAAAATGAAATTTGACCACTGTTTCCGCCCATGGAAAAATCCTTTTGGCCATCCCTGGAAAAAAATCGTTTCTACGTCCGTGAACACAGCTACAAACACAGAAATAGCCCGAATTCGAGCCCAGGCGCGTAGCAAACAACAACCTAGTCAAAGGGTTTATTGTTTTCACGTTTAAGCTAGAAGCTTATTTTTTTCAACACTGCCAATTTATCAGTGCAAGATGGGAGTTAGACTGAGCTCGTCGAAAGAAACGTGGGTCTGAAGCTCGTTTAACTGTAGAAACAACATTTAAGAGATGAAATGTTAACTGCTTGAAATTGAAACATTTTCTGCTCAGTAATATCTAATTACACGAAGTGCAGTGAACTCTAAACGCAGAAGGTAACTTCTGCCTCTCACGCTCAACCCAGGCTAAAAATGATAGTATCGCTTGAAGGGACAAGATTGTTGCAGCGGGCCAGAAACGCGGTACAATGCACAAATATCTTCTTTAAGGACAGACATGTCAGCGACCCGAGCGCTAACAATCAAGACTGTATGACAAGGTTGCCGTCACAGAAAGCAGTTCTTTATTAAAATGCAGCGGGAATGGTAAGGCCACGCGATAACATGCAGCGGGAATGGTAAGGCCACGCGGTAACAAGGAACAGAAAAGAACAACTGCAACTGTAAAGTGCGAATGCAAGAAAGAAAGACATTCAATTGGCCAAAACATAGAATCATTCAAGTTTTTTTCCCCGTCACACTCAGAAGAAAAACGATTTACGTAACACGTACTTCAACATTTTACCTTACGTCTGCGACGACGCGTAGGTCGATACCAGATAACTCGTAGAAATATCATGCGGGCGGGAAGTTTCGAACAAGATGCCAACAGGCCCGCAGCCACGGAGGACAGTGCCCTCCACATTACGTTGTGCCCAGAATAATGTTTCAAACGTACGCAGTAATAAAAACAAAGATCATATCCCTTGAAAATGTATTTTCTCCCCGAAACCTTAAAACCTGGCTACGGGTCTGGTCGCCAATAGGATAAAACACGCCGAAGAGTCTTGTTCGCAAAATCAAATCAGCTTTCCCATGCGAAGAAATCCCTACATGGTGCAACAAAATATCGAAATGCTTTGATTGCACAAACTGTAGTAATTATACGATTTTCAATCTCACAGCAAACGCAACCGCTGAAAATGACAACCCCGTCATTTGTTCACAGTCCGGTTGATGTCCACCCGGACTTTGCTGGATATACCCTGTGCAACGTTGCATGTACTCTGTTTGAGAGGACCTCGGTGACGTTTGCGTTAAACATCAAAACGTGACATCACTTGCTGCATAAACGTCATCACACGGCGAACCTCCTTTACACATATGAAATAACAAACAATGACTGCGTGTGTTTCTGCCAGTTTTTCCATAGTTTTCGCTGCGAAATATGAAGTGTCTTGAGTGAAAAACACCAACACTTCTACTTGTACCGAAGTCAAAGAACTTAGAAATATACTGAACTGAAGCACAACAAAAATCTCTACCTTTAAGCCATCAAAAATGGTAATGGGTTTGTAGGTTTCCCTTGCCCCACGAGTCACTGTCATGATGTTTTGTTCTACGTTTATTGAGCCATAAAACTAGACGTAACTTTGGGAAAATACCTATATACAATATATGCATAAACTTCATAGATATTTTGATTTCTTTGGCAGATGCTACTGTCGGTAAAACACGTTCCTGAGAAGAGTGTCCAAATTGTAACCGCTAGGATTTGGATTAATAAAAATTTTATACGAACATGTCCAAGACGTTCAGTGGAATGATCAACAACAACAGGCTCTCTTCGTTCTGTTTCGGAAACAACGGGCATTGTGTGGCCAGGGCGTGCTTCACGTTCCCATGTTACCGAAGACGATCTCTCTATTGCCACCACGCGCAAGAAATGTGGCACAGCGGAGATTTGATCGAGTTCATTCGTCTTCTTATGAAAGTAAAGAAATTTCACAAAAACGACAAATCAATAAATGCGGCTTAGGTTGCGTGGTGATCGCAAAGCGACACAACCAGAGTAATTAGTCGCTTGATCACGTGATGGCGCAAGTTTCCAACGTACAAAAAACTTGGAAGTTGGAGGGGGTGATCATTGCAATTGCACAAAGCCCCTTGCATTGAGAAGTGGCGAACTCAAAAGTTCAAAGGCAAACATGTTGACAATTTCAATCATGAGAAAACGCGTTAAGGCTGTCAAGTAGGTAGCGCAACACTGTTAGGAAACTGTCTTCGGATATGGCGAAAAAACTCCCAAAAATTCACGCATGACGGACAACTTCTACAGATGCGATGTTGCTCATTGGTCGACGTGCTTCTTGCTTGCCTCTCATTGGTCCGCATGCTTCCTGATGCTGCCCAAGATATCCGTGCTCTGAGCGGCATGATAGGGGCTCATGCTGCCGAACGCAACACCGAGCATCAACGAGACGTGCATACTTCGAGGGAGGTACTCGAAGCGGACGCGCGCCCCGAGCGACTTCATGCGTTCGTGCAGGATGATCTGAACACAGGCTCGGCGTTTATTTCCCGATGTTTCACGTGAAAAACTCATTTAAAATAATGCTACCGCCCTCCTTAGGTCAACACAAGTTCCGACGAACTCCAGGTAAACACTGGAAAAATGCATCGAAATAAAACCTGCTGATAGGAAAGTCGATTGTTTGTCGCACCAATTGCGCTAATTTACTGTAAGGACACACCGGCACTGTGATATAAAGGCACACGGGCACTGTGCCGTAAAGGCACATTGGAACCGTGCTGTAAAGACACACCGACACTGTGTTGCAAAGACACACCAACACTATGTTGCAAAGACATAGTGTCACTGTGCTGTAAAGGCGCAACGGCACTGTGCTGTAAAGGCGCAACGGCACTGTGCTGTAAAGGCACAACGGCACTGTGCTGTAAAGGCACAACGGCACTGTGCTGTAAAGGCACAATGGCACTGTGCNGTAAAGGCACAACGGCACTGTGCTGTAAAGGCACAACGGCACTGTGCTGTAAAAATACATCGGCACTGTGNTGTAAAAACACGTCGGCACTATGCTATAAAGACAATACGGCACTGTGCCTGTATGGACACATCAACGGTGTGCTGTACGTACGCAACCGACTCTTACCACAGCACAACAACGGCAGAAAACTTAACCCAATCTGATATTCCACTGCCAGTTTCAACCTCTTTAGAGCAAGGCGCCTTTACAGATAAAATCTCACCGTGCAGTGCTGCAACTAAAATCTGAGCTTTCGCACAGTAACATACAGAACTTCCATCGCTTATTCAATGCAAACCTCACCGCTTCGTCCCGCAACGGGTCGTATCCGGAAGCGTAGATGCTCGTGAACGGAAGTTTCGTCAGCATTTGATCAGACGCTATCAGGGGGCAAAGTCGGGGGTCAAGGATCATGTCGCGAAGGTACGCTCGTGTGGTCTCGTCAATCAACGGCGCGTGGTCAGAGGAATCCTGCTGTTGGTTGGCATTGTTCAATTTGTATCTGGAATAGGGGAAGCACCGGAATCAAGATTTTCGTTTCCGTGACTGCAGCTGTTTTAAAACTTTGCGTTTTATGGCTGCAGTATAATTTTTAGTGCACTGAAAAACGTGTTAACTCATGCAGTAGTGGGTCTAGCGCAGTGGTTCTTCACAGTGCCCCAGAAAGAGCGCCAGAGTGTTTTCTTTTATTCCTCAAACACACAAACAACGACCACCACTTTGACTAATGACATCACACAGACAAGGGATCCCCAAGTCAGTATCTTTAAGAACGGGAGCCCTCGGGGTTGAAAAGATTTAAGAACCACTGGTCTGGAAGGTAAATTTGAATTTTTTAAACATTTACATGCAAAACAACTTTGACAAAGTATGCCGGATAACATTGACCTACAAGTGATCTGGTTATCACAGGAAAAAAACTTTGAAAGTACCGAATTAAGAATAATTTTAGTCTCTGCCAGATTGAGCTCAGTAAAACGAACGAAGGTAGGGGCTAACGCATCATGCAAGCAGCAAGAACTAAACTAAATAAAATAAAGTACTAGGCATTACTTTTCAGGAATCGCATCTTCATTGACCATTTTCAGCGCTTCAGCCAAAGCTGGGTCTACTTTGTCGATATGTTTATTCCTACTAAGGAGAGCAGCCAGTTCAGGTCGATTGTCCAGGCTGAAAATCAAAAGAAAAAGCACGAGTCTAATTAAAGAGCAATTTAGGACTTACCGTTGGAATAATATTCCACGCCTTCATTTTGAAAATAGTTTCTAATCAAGATCAAGAAAATAAATAAACAATATATTACTAACCCGAGGTAAGATAACCAAAACCTTTCCGCAAAATGGTTGCGAAAGAAATATTGCGAATTCTCGCGGAAGCTCGGCAGCTGGAAATCGACTAACTGCAGCATAGGGTTAATGAGCGTCAGCATCACTGGAATCTGAATTTCAGACGAAGTCTCGCTCATCTTTATGAGTTCCATTGTCACTGACATGGCGAGGTTGCCTCCTGCAGCGAAACGACAACGACACTTTGAAAAATGAGCCAGTGCTGAGGTGTCAATGACAACTGTGCGATGACTAATCAAAGGAACATAATTCCAACTTGTTAGCAAACATACATTATTTGAAAACCCTGTGTTACTCGTGTGACACACGGTGACAGCTGACAAGTATCGTGAGGAACTCACTCGTGACGCCTTCATAGACGGACTCGCTTCTTCTGCTATTCGTCAACGCTTACTTGAATAAGAGCCCACGTTGAAACAAGCTTTTGAATTAGTTGGTAACCTCGACAGAGCTCATCGCCACTCCAGCTGCATCGGCCCCAGATCAATCGTTGTCTGTGATTACACACTGTGACACAAATGCTAGAGATTCCGGAACTGCCGTCTGTACAAAGCAATCATTTTCTCCAGTTGTTAAGGCTGTATCGTGCTTCTTCTGCAGTCTAGACACTCACCGAAACCGATCGTTGTGTCCTGCTCGCAACGCCTCCTGTCATTCTTGCGGAAAACTGGGTAATTTCGCACGTTTCTGTCGGTCTAAAGGTTCGCCAAACGATATTGCTTCGGCTGCTGTCATTGCTTCTGCTCCATCTTGCTCCTTTACTTGCTTCTGCTCCATCGACTTTAGATCGGCAATCGTACCTGGGAACGGTGGTGTAGGAGGCGGAGGTGCGGAACCGGGGAAAACGTGGTCCTACCTTCCCGGACGGCGCCGACATGGGAGATGTAGCAGTCGACGAACCTGTTGATAGCGTACGAGGTGAAGAAGTGGAAAATGACGAGGACCCTGTTCCGGAGAAAACTGACAGTGAACCAACCGACTTGGCCGCGCCGGTCTGCCCGTAGACGCAAAATTTCAATGTCGCTGAAATTTGGATGGTGGAGATTGTGGAGATTCGTGTGTTGCTGCCTCGCCGCCAATGCCAATGATTTCTCAATCGTGAAACACTGATTGCTGCCACGACAGCTTGGGGCAGTTGACGATTGTATTTCACAGCGAGGGTTGAGCAGGCCATTCTGTTGCTGTCGCTGTTACCTGTTGCTGACGCTGCTCTTTGTTTCTACTGATGGTAGCTGCGAATTCACGTTGATTAAATTGTGACACACGAGACCTGCGACGCGACTCTCGTACACTAGGCTTCAATCAACCTAAATCGCATCCGACGAAAGGTGCTTGGCCTACCTGAGTCCAGGTAAAACTACGAGATCGAAGAGAAACACCTACAACACTTGGTTGGAAAACAAGATAGAAGTATCATTCATTGTATTCAAAGTTCAGACACAAGAGGTTCTTAACGTGTTTAACCAGTATATGCCACTGTGCAGCACACATTCAAAGTATACCTGCACTGTCTCCAACCACTACAATCTTCTTTGGGTCAACGTTGAATTGGCTAGCTCGCTTCATCAGCCATAGAGTACTGTTAAGACAATCTTCAAATGGGACTGGAAAGGAATGATCAGGAGATCTTCTGAATCTGAACACTCAAAAACATCAAACACATATATTGGTAATGTTGTACAATAATACTTGGGGAATAGAGATACTTACTTGGTGATCATGAGCATTCTAACTTGCTTGAAACAATAGGATAAACTGTCAGGTACAAGAGCATATCGCGCTAAAAACAAGGACTTACTCTGGGGACACCACCAGATATCCTGTTTCTTCAGCTGCCTTGACAATCCAGGGGGCGTAAGTATCTGCATACAATAAAAAAATAAGAGAATGAGCCTACTCATTCAACCAGATAGTACATACATGTAACACTTTGCATATGGAGTGGGGATGTGAAGGTTTGGCTAGTTAACAAGGTTCTGATGTTTGATGCATTCAACATTGTTTGATGTACTTGTATACCTTCTTTTGCCCTTTTATCTCTTTAATGAACAGAAATATGTTTTGTGTGATGGGTTGTCAACCACCAGGTGCCTAGTGTCCTGAGTAGACAACCAGGAGGTTTACTTAATAGAAAGTTGCAACTGTTGACTAAATAGTAAAATACACATTTTCATTGCAAGATCACAACAAATTGCACGTGATCCCGAATGTTTTAAAAGACGTAATGTGTATCATGCACAAATGTATCATGCACACATCTGTATCATGCACACATCTCAAGACATTAGTAAGCTTTGAACAGCCAGAAATGCAGTTTCATTTGTGCAGAAGATGGTATCAAGTCGAATCCACAATAGAGTTTAAGAAGTGGCTGCCTCTTGGTTATGTGATCCTGGGCAGAACTTATCATTATATCTGTGCTCAGATCACTGTGTGCACAGAAATTTTGCGAGTGTAAAGAAAAAGCCATTGCTCAGCAGTATATTATAGATATTTTCAAAATTGTAATGCACAGAGCTAGCTTTTAAATTACACATTATGCTAAGTGAATTAACCAGATTCTTCACACTTCTAAAGAACAACTGGCCACCACGAGCTATACAATCCCATGTGAGTTTTTAATAGATGCAGGTTCTAAAAACTTCTCAGCTTTTCCAACAATGTTTCTTGTGTATAACTTAACTTTCATAAAAACTTCTCTTCCATGCCTACTTAAACACAATACTTAATAGCAGCTTTTATAGCTGTTTCGTACATA
>JGI24159J19872_10009871_pt1 | contig 12510 bp, 7 predicted proteins | sample Ectturendosymbi4_FD_19872 | JGI IMG/M metagenome (IMG submission 19872)
AAAAAAAAAAAAAAAAAAAAAAAAAAAACTTTCACAACTTTCCACTAACGTACACGCAGATCGCAGTTGTAGGCTGCGGCTGCGTGACAGCAAAACGCAATTCACACGAGCAATTTTACTGCTATGCATTGACTTTTCTTGCTAACAAAGTCATGTCAAAGTTAAATTTTTCAGCAACTTCTCGCTCAAAAAAAAACATCGCGAGATCAGTTCACCTCGTTTGACTCATCGTACTTCCAAAGATAAGTTTTGATTGTATTTACTTGGATGAACTGAAATAAACTTGCCTCTCAATCACCGAAACTCTGCAAGCAATAAACCCACGGCGAAGATTTTCGAACACTAGCTTTATTGCATCACAAGCACCCTGAGCGGAGTCCGCTGTTCCGCTTGAGTGGCGTTTCATACAGCGAGTAACGCACGAATGTGACAAGAGAATAGGCATGCGTTGTTGGAAAGGGAACTGGAAAGCATTGAGCACACATTGTGAATTGGTTGTAAGTAACACTTAGGCACATCACAGGTGAAAACAATAAAGTTATAAACATTTTCTTCCTAACTAGTTTATGAAAATGCAAAGCCACATGTTTGTTTTGTCGAGCGCCTCTTTCTGCACTTCAAAAATTGTCCACGCCAGAAAGTGCTGCGCTGGGGGGGCCGCCTCTCCCGCACCCCCTTAGGAACCCTACCGCGAGGCACGTATTCTTTTTACTCCACTAAGCCCCACTGCAATCTCGTGAAGTTGTCGGCTGTGATAAAAAGCATGAAACAAATTGCCTCGTGTTACTCGAAGTAAGTAAATTCGAAGTTCATTGTTACATCGTGCAACGTTTTTTTGTACCATTGCGTGTATCATTCTTTAGCGTTCACTGACCAGACATTGTATCTGACACAATGGTGTGGCGGGAACTAAGACACCTGTGATTGTTACGGCGATACGGGGCGATAGCTGAGTGATAGTGTCCGCCTCTCAACTGTAAAGGTTGGGTGTGCCCCCCACCACTGAGTGAGATAGCGCTCCTTGGGCAAGAGCGTTCACATCCACCGCTCTGGCAAGAAGCAAATTCCAGGCNTCTGNCTGCCGCCAATAGCCGTCACCCAAAATCAAATTAAAAAGTNAAACATTGATATGAGGTTTACTGTNGTTCCAAAACCACAGTTCCAAAGAGTTTGTGGATNNAATCTAACAGCTGGCAGTACAAGCTTGTTGGAATNTAAAAATGTGTTTAAATGTTAGAAATAGTTTATTTTATGCAAGCTACCACTGTAGTAGTGTGGTTAAATCTAAAGGTGGTAGTTACTGCGCTTGTGTTAAAGAGGTAGAACAGCTAAATATAACTTTTACGTAAGCTTATTCGATACCGTACTTTTTCACTAGCTTTCCAATGCATTTGTCAAGCTGAGTTTTCTTCTCAAGTGCTCATCAAATAAGAGTGTGGAAATAAACTAAAAGCGCAACCATGAATTTCCAGACTTGCTTGTGGTTGCAGCAACAGATAGCTCACTTGCAACAAGTGAAATCGCTTTGAAATAAATGACCTTTCGTCCATAAACAACTTGTATGAAGTTTTTTCTTGTGTACAGAGGAGTGATAAATTGTTATTTTTAGCTATTTTTTAGGAAAATTAAAAAAAATTCTCTGAACAAATTTTTCTCGAAAAAGTTTTTAGAAAATTAGCTGTTGTGAAAAATTGGCCCTGGAAAAAAATGTTCTAGAAAAACAAGAAAGAAAAATTTTTCGAAAAAATAGCTGGTGTGCTCTTATCAACATTTGATGACAGTGAACATTGCTGCACTTCTGAGTAGATGGACCATAACACATTTTTGATTAACCCAAAGCACGATGGCAAAACGATGAGAATGAGACCGGTAATCGTTTTGTGGACAGTGAAAAAGGTCCGCAATGACAGAAAGGTTGAGAACCAATGGTCTGGAATGGGGGGATGTTTTTAAAGTAAAATTACCAAATTGCAGTGACTGTTGGGTGGTCCNCGTCAGGAAGTTCAAACGTTGGACGTCAAAAACTAACCTCCAAATCGTTTCATCTCGCTTACCGCTTTTAGACATACCATTGCCAAAGTCATTTTGAGCTTCATCAGTACAGTACAGTTGCTCAAGTAAAATAAGCGTCAATCTCAAAAACGTGTTTGCAAGATTTGTTCCGATATTTCTGTCAAAAGAAATTATCGTAAAAATTTAAACTGCTATTCTAGAACTTGGATTAGGTCTTTGCTAAATTTTCCAATACCCTATCTGCTTATACATTAGTAATTCCTCTGCGTTTGTAGGTGGAAGTGCTGATGTCTTTTAAGTTGTAATTATTATCGAAAGCTACTTCGTCAGAAAATTTCTGAAGGTGAAAATTTCTGCGTCCGAAAGTTCAACTTGGATTTTTCAGAAATTCCGTTCNCACTGCAAACAGCTATTTTCAACGACAAAACAAACAAAGCGNNTAACGGCGGACCATGCACTGCAGTGAAAACTTGCAATATTGGTTAAGTCTCACGATGCGGTTTTCTGCGGCTTATTTCCGTGTTTACTCCCTAGTCGGTCAAAAATCTTGTGAAATGTGTTTATGGCTTGGCAAGTGAGCACTGATCGCCATTGCTAAGTGAATCTTAGCCACTAAGTGGTCAATACCACCCAATCTGTTTCATGCGAAGCTGGGAAGGTGATGTAGTCCATATCGAAAACACTGAACTGAGCTTGAAAAATGGACGAAGGTGTCATTTCTTAGCCCACAAATCGTGCGTTCATTAATTTTCACCTGACGCTCTTGTGCTCGCAGACTGGCGATGTTCCAACAAAGACGTTGTTGTGTTTGTTCAAATTCCTGAGGCTTGACCAGCTTCGAACACTCTGGTTCGTCAGTTCGCAGACGATCTCTTCTGTTCGTCATGAGCGCTACTTGAGCCTGACAGTGGCAGGCAGTTTTGTTGGCACGGTGTAGTGACTAGACTGGCAGGTCGGCGGTGACATGATCCCATGGCGGTAAGGATCACAGTGTTTTCACTTGGTTGTAGAGACTGTTTCGAGGTGGATCATCAGCTGTTGGAGTCATACAGAGGCGGTTCGTTTATAGGCTTCGCGTTGCCTGCGGCAAGAATTCGAAAAGTCCTTCAAAGCTTGCGTTGTTGGAGTTTCTGCTGTCACATGCATTTAAGTCGTCTTTAAACTGAATAAGATCTTTTTTTCCCAGTACTGCAAACAGTCTGTTTTTGCCAGGCAGCTAAAATGGAAATTTTCGCCCCGCCCAGTGGATGTACCATGGTAAAGCATGAATAAGCTTGAAAAGTCTTGTTTTAAGCATCACCTACCCGACAAAACTCATGTGAAAAAAGTCTTTTTTTGTAACTGCTCTTGTTTATGTGGAAAAACTTTAATGTAGCGCTGCAGTCAGTCTCAAAAATACTTCGTGCAATATTTTGTTCTGGTGAAGCTTTGCAGTACGCACAGTATAAAGACCATACAGTGAGTAATATGGATGTGGCTCAACCGTCTAGGCAGTTTTGTTAGGTGCTTGAAAAGCATGGGTGGTTGTAACATGAAGCACGATGTGACTTGTGTGCGTTCGTGCATTTGTTTGCACGGGGGTGGTGTAAAGAAGACAGTTTGCTGCATCAAAACACTTATGTAAATGTCCTGGAAGGCAATAGCTTCGGCTCTTTTCAGGAACTACTCAGTGTTTTTGTACTAATCCCTTTCTATTCACTCTCCTTATATGCATTTCTTTGTGAGCTATCTTCCGCTTTGAACGATAGGGTTATTTGGACTACTTCGCTCGAAAACAAAAACACAAGTTTTTCGTTTCAAAATTTTGACTTTTGCCATTTAAGTCTGTTCCAGCGAACAATTTTAGATCCTGACCATTCTGGAACAGACACGAGAAGAGTTCAGAAACACCGGCAAAATGTTCATTAACAGGTTTAGCGTTATTTTGTCCTTTGGGTCCTAAAACTCAAGATACTGTTTTACGATTTAAAACACAGGTTCGTACACAGGCAATTTGCGATCATCCTTGTGGCTGAATGCAGCTTCATGACTAGGCTTGAAAGAAGCATGTTTGAGCCCGATGACCAATATTCAATTAGCGTCAAACTGATCACCTAAATAAAAGCTCACCCTTGTGCAGTATTGTGTAGTTTACTATTATCCATGCAACTGGCACATGCAAAATGCTAAACTGTTACCAAAAATTTTCTGGAAGAAGTCAACCGAAAACAAGCAAACATATGGCTGCGAAAAGCGCTTGTGGTAATTACATCACAAAGTCGACGAGTGATTAAAAAATGTATTATTCGCCGCATCGAATTTAGTCACACTCAGAATATTCGTGTACATCGAAGTGTATTTCATCTTGTAACCTGGTTTGAAGAGCTGCGACAGAAGTCAGCTAGGTTTTTACCGCCGCATGTTTCTTCTCACCAATAGGCCGCTTTGATGATGAAATAGCGCGTTATTTCAAAATCCGCGCGAATTGAAACACATTGATGTTACTGAAACGAAACAGCCAGCTTTTCGAAAAATCACACGTGGTTCGCGCTAAGAGACGACAAATCTTTCTGGAACATGTGGAGCGAGGCTTCGCCGTCACCAGTCGCCGGTATTCCCTTTGCAGTGCTTCCTGCTGTTGCACAAGGTTTCGGTCAGGCATTCACCGAGCGGTTGTTCTGTCTAGACGCTGTTAGGGCGACGGTTCCCATGTGTTACGTGATATCCAGCGCCTGAAACCGAGCGTCGGCCGCGGGATTAGACGTTCGCAGGGTGTTTTTGGACGTTCTGGATTTGATCTGTCTGCTGCCGTTCAGCTTTTGCAGTCGCGAGGCGAGAAGCAGCTTGGTACTTGACTCTGTTCGCACTTCGTCGCGCATTAAGTCCGCCGCTCGCTGGCCTTTGATGGACGACCCTTGGTGTTTACTGCCTTGTCAAGCGGTTATGAAGTGCAGCTCCATCCGAAGCCACTCTCTTAACATTTGTTGGGTTCGCGTCACGTGACGCGATCACTAGGGATAGATCAATCAGCGGGTGAACTTCATTTTGTGGTTCCGTCTGTCATTGAAAGAGGTGTTGCCGCAGCTGACAAGACACTTTCAGACGACTTTTCTGCGACCACGGCTTGCCTCGAAACCCAGACGCCCAAGAACCAACCAACCAACCTGCTGGCTTGGCCTGCGCAGCTTGCATGTGTTGCTTCGGCGAAGCTGGGGCGTCGTGCTCTGGCAGGAAACAGTCGGTCGCGCTGAAAGCATCCTGCGCGCGAAGCTAGCCGCCATTGCCATCAACCACAATCATCCGTTTCTCGCCATATTTTGTCTGAAAAGGACTAAATTCGGATCCTGCCCAAGTCCTTAAATACACAATTCCTTGGTTTTGGTTAAGAAAAGTAAAATAGCCCTGCCAAGTAAAAATCGCCTCTTCGTTTCAGCAAAATAACAAAATAACGATTTTTTGAGCGGATCTTTTAAGAATAATGCCAACAGTCGGTTCGTTCCGAGCAGTGATCGGCAAACTTTCTTTTTGATGGCCCAAACCACCCTTTCAGTCGTAATTTTAAAGCCCGTGCTTATCTTTGAAGGCCCAATTTCGAACTTATGCTGTATTTATTTACCTGTTACATAACAATCATTGTTGCCAACGTTGAGGTTTTCCCGCGAATTTGGGTTTGTTTTTTTGTGGAATTGCGTTTTTTTTTGAAAACTTGAGGGTTGCTTGTTTTTTGGCTTGTTTTAGTTGAAATTTGCGTGTTTTTTGAGCTTGTTTTTTAGCAGATTTCTGTTTTGCGGATTGCTTTTTTTTCAAGTTTAACGGCACTTTTCCTGTTTCAATTTACGGCGAAAGGCATATTGGGCGTGTTTATGTGAAAATTTGTTCATTTTGGGCTTGTTTTCTCGGATTTGACTCTGTGCTTTTTTATTGAAGTTTCTTTTTGATTTTTCGTTCTGTTGAATTTTCGTGCCAACGCATGTTGGGCTTGTTTTTCGATTAAATTGCTAATTTTTGGTTTGTTTTTCAAATTTACTTGCTCGTTTTTGCAAAATAACCTGGCATCACTGATAACAATGCTATGTTAATGTCATAAATCGTATAATGACAAAATAATGTTTAGTTAACATCAAACCATCAATGTTCCATAGTTGTTGCAGTAGGCTGTGTTTCAGCCCACGCTACCGGCCCATGACCAGTGTTGCCAACCTTCCGGTTTTTCCGCGAATTTGGGCTTGTTTTTTTGTGGAGTTGCGGGCTTTTTTGAAGACTTGCGGGTTGGTTGTTTTTGGGCTTGTTTTGTTGGAAATTTGCTTGTTTTTTGGACCTGTTTTTTGCTGATTTCTGTCGTGGGGATTGCTTTTTTTTTATTTTTATGGCACTTTTTCTGTCTTAATGTATCACCAAAGGCAACTCGGGCGTTTTTTTTGTGAAAATATGCTCATTTTGGGCTTGATTTTTCGGATGTGCTTCCCTGTTTTCTATTTAATTTTCCTGTCGAATTTGTACTTGGTGACTTTTCTTGCCTGACGCATGTTGGGCTTGTTTTTCGTTTAAATTAGCTATTTTGGGCTTGTTTTTCAAATTTACTTGCTTATTTTGCAAAATAACCTGGCATCACTGCCCAGGACTGTGGCTCTTACAAACCACACAGCTCATAACAGAAAGTGTAGCTCGGCGCAATAAAAAGTGTGAAACGGTCCAGAATTAGGCCGAAATCCCNCAGTTTGCCGACCACTAGTTCAAGGGATTACGATTTTCTGACTGAAGTAAAGTCGCCTCGTCCTCTTCGCGTTGAACGCGAGACCGCGGGTACTGTAGTGAACGTTTGGCTATTCACATTGAAAATGGCGAAGAAAATGGTGCCGACCGGCGTGTATTCCTTGTTCGTCTCTTGTGCTTGGAGCTGTTTCAAGAGTTTTTTGCCACTGCCGAAGTGGATAACCCTGTCATGGGAATTAAAAATGTGACGCACTTAGCCGGCGCTTTGTTTTTGACGAACCCGTAATTCTGTCAGTTGGAGTGGGATTGATCATTTGCTGAGCAACTTGAACAACGTGGCCGTTGTGCGAACCGAAACACCTTTCAGCTGACGAAATGGCCACGACGAGGTTGTGTGAGTCTTACACCCGGTCGCGGTATTCGAATATCGAAGCCGACCAGGCGAAATGTCTGATCCGTGCTTGTGCAGCTTTCGAGTGGGATCAAAAACTTTTCTATTTGACAAAACGTTGTCCTCAACAAAGCTTCTAATGAACTTTGAAGGGCCGAACTTTTTTCCCTGTTACTGTTTTTTTTCAGTAATTGATGCAGAACAGGTCGTTGCTACAATCGATCGTTTTCCGAAATTCGAATTTGATTTTCGAAGGAAACAGTTTTCCTCCACCATGCCTCTTTCATGCCTTTCCAGCCACAACATGCATGACAAACTCCATCTCCCTTTGCCAAAGGGTATTCTCCGTCCGGCAGTTTGCGTTACCCGCTGTAATTCAGCGCAAATATTTACCTGCTCTCAGGCTGTGATTGGCATTGTGCTGCAAATTGTTTGATTTGCACTTGTGGAAACGATTAATTTTTACTCTTGTTTTGGTTTATGTCGCTATTTTTCACTGTCATACGTGGTTTTTCTTCTACCTGATGTTGGGCTGTGTTGTGATATCAACCCTGAGCAGCGAGTAGACTGAATTTGGAATATGCTCTCGGCCTCGGGTCTTTCGGTGTAACCAGATCGAAATAAAACTTGTCATTTCTTCCTTACTTTCCCACGTCATGTGCGCGTTTCACGTTTATTAACTACCAGCGGCCGGGCCACGTCAACACATCTGTCAACACTTGCAGCCATTGCTGAGTTCCTTTATTTGTAGTCTTAAACAAGGCAAGAAACAACGGCACTTCTGTGCTCGACCGTTTGAAGGCCGACGTCGGGAACTTGACAACCGTGAAAGCGGTCTAACCTTTGTCGGACGTGCCACACACTTCCAGTCTTCTGTTTAGTTACTTCGGCTGTGTAGCGTCCATTTTTGAAATCTTCCGAAAGGGCGCAGTCAGACCGAGCAACGACGCAGCCCTAGGCAGTTTGGTTATTTCACGGTAACTTGAAAAGATTGACAGATGAAGCGAAANCAGCCTTCGTTTCAATCAAGGATATCAGTCTTAGTATCTCGACAAAAATAACAACCAACATTGTTTCAAAGTTGCGTCAGTGCTTCCTCAAGCTAGATGCACATCTGCAGATTTTTATTTTGTTAGGTCAGCGTTTTCCATATAAAAGCGTAAAGCGCTTCCAGCCTTTCGCTTTGCGTCGTTCGGTTAAAGCAGGTGCGAAAGTCACTCCCACGACGACGAAAGGGTGCTGGAAAAATATCGTTCCAATATACAGAATGCAAAGCAATATAAAGCTTGTAACTGTTTCTCACTGAATCAGCAAACTTGAAGTTTTCCCAATTTTCGTACAAATATAAAGGAACGACTGCGCAGAATTTTGCACAACTAGGCTTCGTGGATGGGTTACGTTAGTGGTATCAGTTGAACTTTTAACTTATTGTGGGAAGCCCCATTGTGAATAAATCACAGGCAAGCAAAATTCATTTCGTCGAAGTTGCTTTTGATCTTTTTTAATTTTTCGTGAAAACGCAGGTTCCAACTGTTTGTGATCTTCGAAGTGTGGGTGCAAAACGTCAACGTAGCAGATGTGCGTCATGATGTAATTGGGAGTGCCATTAAAGCGCGAAAAACCGTGTGAACATGCCTTGTTTCAAGCAGAGGCAATAACATACCTGGCTACCTCCTAGTATGCGTTGAGCCGTTTGCATTCGCAGTTGTGACTTTGTTTTAATTAACCAAGGTGAAAACACTCGCAATTGTAGCTGTTGAGGTGTAAGATTTTTTAACCGTATGTATTCTTGAAGTGGATGTACTGAGTGGGCAGTTATGTTCTTAGAAGTATGCTTTGGTAGGCCAAGTTTGCGTTTTCCATCGTGAAACAAAATTTAAGTTAAATTTTATTCGCGCTTTTTTAAAATTTAAATATGAAATTCGTTGTTGTTGTACCGAGTGCTTGCGCACATCATTTTGAAAAAGTTTAGAAGCGTCGGTGAATTTGGCCTGACTGGCTTGCTGATTGCCAAAATATGCTTTGCCGGACGACTTCACTACGTGTTCGTTTTGCTGACATCGTTAACTGTTGACGGAAAGTACGATATTAGCAACTGACTGTAAATTCGAACATCCCTATATATAAAGATAGGTATCGATGTCAGTGTCTGAAGTCTAAGAGGGCTCTTGCGTCCTTTCAACCTAGAAATGCAGTCGCACTTGCGCTATGGTGTTGCCCCTGCCACACAAAAAGGATTAAACCCTCTGCGTCTTCCCGAACAGCACTGGAACTGCGAAGCGCTGAATCGCACGCTGAGAGAATACAGGCTTCAGCACAGCTCGGCGAAAACATGATGTAAAAGCTTGCTTGGTCACGAATACCATGCTGAATGCTGGATTGCGTCTGCTTTTGTTTTCAGCAAATATGTTCTTATCTAGTTGCCTAAAAAGATTAATCATAGGTGAAATTCAGGTACTGTATTTTGGCCTGGTCGAAGAACGCTGTAGACCAGCGTGACGATTGCCTTAGCACTCGGAAAATATTGACGTTTTGAATAATAACAATACTCTCTTGACAGTTAAAATCGGATTTTAGCACATGATATCTTGTCTATAGATTTTTTGCATTAAAAAAAAGAGAAAACTGGATGTGTGATAAGGTACGTGTCGGTGACTACCAGTTTTGCGAAAATCAAAACATGTCATTGATCTGGCTTCGCTGGGAATGTGGCCGCTTATTTTCTGTTCGCAGCATTCTTGATTGCTGTGCACTGCAACGTCGTCAACATCAATTTCGTGACTGTTCGTACCAGGTCAGCTCGTATTTGTGTCAGGCATCAGTTCGCATTGCCGCGGTGGCGGCCAGGCCGCTTCCAAGCTTTGATCGAGACAAGTGTTTTCAATATAAAAGGACTTTGCGAACGTATGCACTTCGGAAGAAGGCGGCGGCATCAGTCAGTCGTGTGGTTCATTTAGCTATTCCATTCCTAATTATATTTTTGCTGAAGTCTGTTGTCCGCTTAACAAACTGAAGAACGTGCGCGTACTTAAAACTTCATGGCGTCTGACGTCTTCTTGAAAATGTGGTTATCAGGCGTTGTTTGGTTTCATGGCGAGTTTTCTAAGTATTCACGCCATCAGGTGAACACATTATTGCATGTGTACCTTGTTTATCGTTTTTCTTTGGTTGAAATTTAATTTGATGGTATTTTTGAGGTGACTTGCGGTTTCAAGCAATCAGGCAAGTTGCCGCTTGCCGAACGATTGATAAACAACTCGTTTCCATCTGCTCATCGTAGAGGCTGGTAAATCGCTGTGCGGTCTGTAACAGAATTAGTCTGGTGATTTGGAGGTGAAATGTTGTGTTGTTTTCTCGATTCACTGTCACGACTTTCCAGTGCATTCAAAATTACTGAGAAAAGAGGAGGTTCTTCGTTTCGCATTTTGCTGCAGTATTTCTTCTTCCTGCTGTGCTCCGTCAACCTGTATTCGCGTTGAGCGCTTAAAAATAAACGGATTGCTGTGGCAGTAAAGACGCCCAACAACATAGCAGCACGAAATGTTGTACAGTTGATACGCAGATATTGACTTGTTGAGACTACTGAAGAACCACTACAGTTTTACATCCAAATGCCTGCGCTCGTTTAAGAGCCTATTGTATGACGGTAATATTCCATTTGCTATCTTTTCAATGCTGTGCAATGGCAGTTTAAAAGCAGCGATGCTGGGCAACTAGGAGTTTATGTGCATAGCGCCACCTCTTAAATTCTCACTTGTTAGGGTACGCTCGACCAAAATGGCGTCAATTCTCAGAAACACATTACGCCNATATTTTGACATAAAAAAAAATCATTATATTTTCTTTGCTTGTGTTACCTACAAATCATCAAGGAAACTTGCGCCGACATTTCGTGTACAGCAGTATGGACCTAATCTTGAGAATTTGATTCTTAAAATTAAAGCGACTTCGCACCCAAGCGACCTGTTCGACGAAAATCGGGAATCAGTGTCAAAAAATTACAGCTGAGCTGTTGTAATTTAATTCAGCTTGTCTTTAGAAAATCAACTGTTCTATTGCATGAAAAAGTATAGGGAGAAGCCGGTTGACATTCGGAGCAACCATACATAAGTTTGTCAGCAGCATCAGCAGTGGTGAAACAGCCGGACCGTTCGCGTGTACCTCTCGCATGCTTTTGCTTGCGCCGTGTGGAGAAATACAGGGCACAGGCTAATGTGTTTTACGCTTTTGCTATCACTTGATATGGAGAAGTGTGAAAAGTTTTGGAAAGTGGATATGCATGTGAAATTTCGGTATTTCAGATTCGTTTTTGAAAAAGATGTAAACGACATTTTACAGAAGTTTCGTAGCTCCTGTTGCCGTCATTAGTGCATTTGCAACCCACTGCAATCCACTGGATTGGAAATGCACTGATGATGGTAGCAGGAGTTAACCGAAACGTCTGCAAAATGTCGTTTGCATCTTTTTCTTTGGTCGTTATTTTCACTATAAGGCTGTTCAGCACTTCTTTTGGTGTACCAACGTTTTTGAAAAGTTTTTTTATTCATTCTGGCATTAAACAAATTTTTTTCATGAGGAGGTAGTCGAATCCGATCTTAACATTGCATGCAAATGCACATACATACTACTTGTTTTTTTGACATAGTTTTCCGCCAAACGCAGTGCAATTTCAAATTAGATTGTGTTTTTTTCATGGTGTTTTAATCGGAGGGTGCATCGCGAGTGAGCGACATTGTGGTCTTGTGTCTCACTTTGCGCAGAAATTTCAATCAGGTTCAATTTACTTCTGAAACTGTTTTCCTTTAAAAAATTCCGCTGCAGCTGCCCTGCATCATCTGCCACGCTCTAAACTAGTGGTTCTTAAACTGGGTGCGGTGAGGGGGGTTTCATGTAGTCCACGAAGGTCTGATGCATGGTTCATTATGTGCGCTAATAAAATGTATATCGAGATTTTCATGTAATCGCATTTCACTTTTCATATTACGAAGGGTTCGGCGAATGCACGGGGGAGCTTGTGGCATTCAGTACCTCCAACGTCAAGTACCACTGAGCTGTTAGCTTGGTTTGATGGTAGCCACATCGCCACGACACGGTACCACGGTGTAGATAACTATTGTTTAATTCAGGCACTCTGGTCACGGTGCGGCCGAAACGTTCACCTGGTTTCAGCTACTGAAATGTTCAATGCTAACCCTGTGAAGATCAGAATAGATCTGTGTGCCCGGAAACCTAAGCATGTTACGTGCGGCAGGCTGCTCACCGTGCTAGGCAGAACGGGCTTCCAAGTCTACTGCAGGAAATTCTGGATATACTATCCCAGAATCTCTTTTGTTGTCGTTCATCTCTTCCCGAAGGCGATGGTCATCGGCCATGGTTTGTCTTTCAAATGTCATCTGAACAAGATTTTATCGGGC
>JGI24159J19872_10009874_pt1 | contig 12508 bp, 7 predicted proteins | sample Ectturendosymbi4_FD_19872 | JGI IMG/M metagenome (IMG submission 19872)
GTCCAACAACAAAATTAAGTTTATTAATTTCTAAATCATTTGTAGGGATAAAGCAAAGTGTGATTAGTGTTGCTTTGAAAACACCTCTAAAAACAAGCTTGGGAATCTGTATTTACATAATTTTACTTCTGCGTAGGCCCGATGACTATACTGGTTTTACATCAAGCTGTTCCCCCACATTTTATAACAAAATTGCGCCCATGATCGATTGTATCGCCACCAGAGGTGTAATGCTGCTGCCGGAGCTCCGCTACCTCCACCAGTGAATGATGGGTCGTTGCATACAAATATAAGAGAAAATGACCAGCAGATGTTTGGCACCTAAAAAATTGCCACTACACCCCTGATCGCCATGGAATGACGTTATCTCTGAACAGGGCTGTCATGACACGCCATAACTTGCGCTTTTTTGAGAAGCACATGTAATATAGCGAATGCTCGAGGCAACGCGTGATTGCTTGCGCAGCAGCTCATGACGCTTGCGTAACCGCATGCGAGCAATGCACATATATCTCAGAACTTATTTTTGCAATCTCATTATTCTAGAATTTTCTGTGCTTAGAATAAACGCGTGAAAAATATTGCAACTCGGCCTTTATCTATATCAATACCGTGATTTTCGTAACTTTTTTGTCACTATCTGAANTAAGTTGCTTTTCTGTCACTATATGAAACAAGTTGTCACTATCTGAAATAAGTTGTTTTATGTTTGACCAATTCATGCATTTTTAGTTCTTGCATTTCGACTACATGAAAATTGATAATTAAACTGTGGTGTTTATACCACATAAACATAAACACCCTTATGGGGCTAAAAGCAAATGAAGTTTGTCGACAATGTTCTGGTGGGAGGTCAGGGCGACTCTGATGGAGAAAGTCAGCACATCAATGTGTATTGCGCACAGGACCGGGAAGGCCAACGAAGACTGAGACTTTGGTTTAGTAAAACAATCCCGTGCTGCGAAGTGCTGGTGGGAGATATGGGGCAACTCTCTGTGTGAAGGAAATCCATACACTTTGCAGGGATATCTAACTACTTTGTAACAAGAGATTGTGCTAAGGTTGGGAAACCCTGAATAGGGACATATACAGTAAAATGCAAAATTGGGACGGAATTCTGTCAATTTTTTTACCGAAATAGGGCTTTAACATGCGAACTTCAGTTCGTGCTTACATGGGTCCTACCAAATTTTTTGTGATTTTGCCTTAGAAATTTTTTAGATCCTTTGGGACTTAAGAAAAATTGCGAAAAAGTCACAAAAACGGAACGAAGTTCTGCTCGATTTTTCCTAGAAATTGAAGAAATTAGTGCAATTTTGCTGCTGCGTAACAATCATATTTTATGTATACATTTTTTGCAAATGCGTGCTGCATAAGTATTGGCAATATCATATTACTTTCCCAACAATATATTCGCTGAACAAACAAAAGATGAGATAAACCAAAAATAAACACCACGGTCAGAAGGTGATCAGCATTAGACAAAAAATAATTGGCTAATGAAAAAATAATGGTTCTGAGGTTCCTTTGAAGTGATATACGTTTGTGCCAATAGCTGTGTATCACCCAAACAAGGAGCAAAATTCCCTCCTTGTACTAAGCCTCTATCTTTCTGAATGGAGTTTAGGATAAAGTGCAACGAATGAAAGTTACTCACCGGTGAAAAGTACTCTGTACATATTTTACTTATACACACTAGGTGTCGCTTTGAAGCTATCGCGTACACTGCCAACAAAGGGGATTCGATTCACTTTTCTTTATTGGAAAAGTGACACAAAACAACGGCGGAATGCGAAAGTAGAAATATATTTGTTTGACTTAAAATGTAATTTAGAGCAATTGAATTATTTTGAATTTACGGAATGACTCTAGATACAACAGTCTTTGTTTTGGTAGATACTGTTGGGAAATCCCAACATCAATTCAAATTTCAATATATCGAAATGATAATTGGGACTGAAACGAATTCAACAAATAGTGGTGTAACTGACGGTGGGGCAGGTGTACGAACTTCCCCTGGCAAGTCAAATATAAAAAACGATCACCGGGCACATACTTAGCTTATATTTCAGTATTTTGTATTCGAATCGTGGAGACTTCAATACCAACTGGAACATTCAAACGAACTACACCAACGAGGAGCGAAACTATGGACCATTCACGTACAGCATGACAAGACTATACAGTACAATGGTGGAATCCGTGGTTTAATTGGATATTTTTGCCCAACAGAAGAAAGCGCGATTCTCACATAACATGAACACTGGGAAGATGATGTCAGAAGCTTGTAAATAGCATGAGCATTATTATTGTATTTTTGCTTGCTTATGAGTTTGTTTTCTTATATTGTTTTGCAAGTTGGTCTTGTTGTTCAGCTTTATGGTACGGTACAACTCGCTTCTGCGGAGTACTGTATAACCCAGGCCTGGCCAAACAGCGGCTCTTTGCTCGGTTTCATGCGGATCTTACGTAAATACCGGATTTATTCGTGTATAATTCGCAAAATTTTGTATCACTGTTCACCTTAAAAGTCGGGGAGAGACTTACACACGCATTGCGTGTGTGATATTTACAATAAATCTAACTGAGCAAAGGTATGTGTGCGAGTGAGGAAGAGGCGGGGTGATGTTCATGTGTGCCCATGTGTATAATGTGGCTCTTTGCGGTAACACAGCAAGAAATGTGGCTCTTGGTATCTGACTGGTTGGCCATTGGCCAACCCTAGTATAACCGTAAGCAGGTTATAATGTTCATTGCATGAATAAGTTTACAACGTCATGCAATACGTGCTACCCATGAGCCACCTTGAAATATCGCGCCACGCCTTATGTATTCTTGCGCGACGTAAAGATGAACTTTATTTCACTGCAAAATCAGCCTTGTCTTAAAACTTTATGTATTCATGAAGTTTAGTTATTCATGTGTATGTTTTATATTTATGTTTTGTGATGACAATATTCGCTTATCTTATTTCAGTTATTATGCCGTCTTGAGCATGAACACTAAACACTATCTGAATTGCGCAAGCCTTGCTTCGCGCCTTGTCCCCAACGAAGAGGTCTAGACTAGAATAAAGAAGTGCATTACTTTTTCCACGTGATTAATCGGCGTATAAATAGCCATATATTTTTGGCTGCAATCTCTGGTCATAAGCCGAAACCAACAGTTATAACCATGAAGCCCGCACAACTGTGGATCCTGACCAGATAGATGCTCTTGTCATTAGTAGAATTCCATAAAATTCTCCCAACCTGATGGCTAAATTAAAGGCAGGAAATCTGCCCCCATACACGTTCAGAAAAAATGATGAAAGTTAAGAAATGGTGGTGTCTGAATGAAAAAATAATAATCTTGGTTGATGGACTGATACGTTCATCTTGCTGTTGTTGCATATACGATCAATTTTTCGTAAAGCGCGTTACGTTTAAATAAAAACAAAAAATTGGATATACTTAATACATACAAAACATTTTGAACAAGCTTACTTTTCCATTTTTGTATTTTTGTGTTTTTTTGCAATATGCACAGTGTGTGGCAAGCCGTGTGAGTCGATGATTTCTGAATATGTTTATTCTCGTAGTCGGAGTTTTTAAACAAATTCAAATTTAAACCGACTATGCAGCATCGCATATTTATGCCATCATAATCCAATTGTGATGCTTCGCTTCCAGAGAGTTTGTGGTTGTTCTGGAGCTCTTCCCTGAACAAAGGTCACTTTTGTGCGTCATACCTTATCGGTATTATATCAGGTTTTTAAAGGTGTTTTAGGGACCCGAATCGGGTCCCTAGAATTGAAAATCGGGTCCCTAGATTCAGAGAAAGTTATCATCGGGTGCCTAGAATCAGAGAAAATCGGGACCCTAGAATCAGAGAAATCGGGTCCCTACAGGTCCATACCGGGTACCTAACATTTTCTTTGAAAAAAGCTGATCATACAGACATGGATGTTCCAGATCGACATAGGCTTTCTCTTGCGNACTAAATGTTTCCACACCGTTATATATCCAGTGCCTAGCTTGCTGTATCATTCTNTCCGTATGTGTTTATTGACTGTGTACATTGCACAGTCATGGGCGATGGAAGAATTTTTTCCACGGGGGGCCACTAGGGGATTTTTCCAAAATTTTTCTACGGGGGGCAAAATTGGTGAAATTTGTTTTTTCCTACTGGTCCGGTCCGGACCAGAAAATACGTTGTGGTTTAGCATAGACGGGCCGGGCGGTTTCTTGTTAGCTTCGGGCGGGCCGGGCTGCAGAAGTGCTGGCCCGTGCCGTCTCTAGTTGCCAAAGCCTGTAAGTTTCAAGAATAATCAGTTGATTTTCTTAATTAGATATAGTAAAAAAAACAAGTCATTTTGTGCCTAGTGTTAAGCCAACGTACAACAATTTTAGTTGATACTCATAAGCCCAAAAAAGTCGCAAGCATCCAATCAACTTTTTTGTGATAAAGGTGTTTGTGCTCGTGTGTGAGGATCAGCACCTTTTCGAATGTTGGTTCGTCCATGCTTAATATGTTTTATGAATCACACAATTTATCTTATGAGAGTTGCCGTCTGCTAGGCGCGAAATCTCATTGCCGTGGTTTACAGAATATGAATAATGCCAACGACAATTTAGTTTTGGAAAATTGGCATCAGAAAAGCTTTTTACGTGGTTATCGTGGATTACATTCTTGTACAAACTCTACAATAAATTTTTGCCGTCACGAATGTATACGCTGTTTTGCAAAATATTCAAGGTCTTCGAGGCTCTGAGTTGCCTGATAAATGTACGAGGTGTATAAGTTGTTAATGCCCACGTTGCAGATGCTTATAGCTAATCTAAAAATGATTGCATTACAATTAAACCTCAACTTTTCTGGAGGCAATTATAATGGCAGTTGCTCTGCAAACGTTTCAAAGAAATCGCCTAAAACCGGTCTTTTCCTATATTTTTAGGCAAATCGCTCTCTTAGCATGTATTTCTGTGAAAAATTTCCCTTCCCTCCAAGCAATAAGTAATTCGGCTGCCTTCGGTGTTACCTAAGTCCTGGAATAAATGTTCCATGCTATGTCATTTCTATTGTTTTTACGATATCTGTGATTTCACCAGCAGATTTTATGTTGTTGCAAGTAATCACCAAGTGGAAACATGCCTAGCCACCCATTCTGCTTTGCAGTTTGCAAACAAATGCTACTCAAAATTGAAAATCTTATCAATCCACGAAACAAGTATAAAGGTGATCTTTCAGCAAAATTATTCCCAGTGGTACAGTTATGACAATGTCAGCTAAAATATTTGACCAATAGATAAAAAAATGACTGTTTCAAAGGTGCTCAGCATGCTATGATTTGACTGACTGTGATTTTTAACATAAGGGTTGTCAACATTTTTTGTCGGTTCACATGTGGGAATGCATTTGCAAAATGGCAACATTGTGCAAGATTTGCAGTTTGCTTGAATACTATCTTTCGATAAACGATGGCACTATATGTCGTATGGCCTACAGTACATAGTAAATCCGACTTTACCCTCTAAAAATACTGTGGGTACGTCCCGCTGTGCTCCTTTTACATGCGTGGACTCTGCTCATAGTTGCAACTACTTTCGTGAAGCAATCACAAGAATACGATCCTAAAAGTTCTTCAACCTTTCGCGTGCTTCATCGCAAACAATTTTGCCATTCCTGTATGGTGTCGCTCGGTCTTGCTGGCAAACAAGATCACACGAGCCAACCGCCGCCCATGCCCGGCAAGTTCTTTATGTTTCTCAGGTTTTCTCAAATAGAACGCAATTTTGAACAGGACTATGACTTCGATCTCATGTTTTCTCACAAGGGGCAATAGCTTTGTGGTCAAAGCAAAGGATGGAATCGAAGTTTGGGTTGTAAACACATGTCAGTTTACACTCGACACACGACCCATTCAAAGCGATTGTAAGCGTTCCTCTTGATAACGTGCCTTCGACTGTTTTTCCGTTCGATGTCGTCAGATCAGAATTCTCCGAGCAAATCTGTTTGATCGGATACAATCGGTGAGCTTAAGATCCACGGTCGCTACAGGAGATACACAATAGGTCTTGTTGTAACTATATCCTTCTGCTGTATCAAACAATTCGCGATCTCCCTTATCCTTCTCCGCCCCACACGGAGAATTAAAGACAAGAAGCTGATCAAACTTTCAGCAAAGAATTTCCCACAAATGGTTGCTGCCACCTGACGCTGGTAATGAATAGTTTTTTTCTGGATAAACAAAATCAAATCATTGGTAACCGGGGATTCCCCAAACATCAATCCTGGGACAGGAAGTTCTACGACGATTTTTTCTTGTCCTGAGAAATTTTGCCGAACCTTACAAAGATCAGCGATTCGTGAGGAGGTAAAAGAAATTCTGCGGCAACAGAAATAATAGTTATAAGTTCTGCAGCATACGTCAATACAGCTCAACCGTGACGTGGAAAGGTTTATTTAGCTGTTTGAGGTCTCCACTGTACCTAGTGATTCTCGCGTCAATTTTTTAACCTTTTTTAATGATTTTTGCAAGTGTAACCTTCATAAGTTTCACCCTTTTTCTCCAGAAACCGAATCAGTGTTTCTTGTTTTGAGTACAGGCTTGATGTACTTCAGTAATTTCATAAGTGTTTGTTCTAATCCACCAATGCGAAGCAGCACGAAAATATTTTTCAGTCATCAGACGACCCTCAAAATTAGTCAGTTACCACTACGATAGCACCAAACCGGTGAAAGAAAGCTTTATATGTTGCTGTAAAACAGCTATGTCCAACCCGACACCCGCGGGCCGCATGCGGCCCAGTTGAGGGTTTTGTGCGGCCCAGTTTAGTTTTTTTCTGTAGTAAAACATCCGATGTACTGACAACCTGTCCTTGTTTTTGATCATTTTAAATTTGACAATTTTGATGCTGTTGGTCCTCAGAGCCAATTTATCACGTCTGTTATCATTGCAGTTGCATTCAAACACTTTCAGTGCATTAAGTTAATCTAAATTTAGCTTGCCACACTCAAAGTAAGCCATTCAATGTTCGGCCCGCATTAATATGTCTTTCAATGTGCGGCCCTGGCCAAGATATACTTTTTGGCTCAGTAAGCCATTTGGGTTGGACATAGCTGTTTTAAAACTTTCCATCCGATTACTGAAAAACAAACTCTTAGTAACTCTTAGTAAAACTGACAAATGTCCTACCAATCAAAAGCATTCTTATTACTATCAAGATCAAAGACGTAATGTTACGCGCCAGAATATGTTGTGTGCAATATGCCGTTCAAATTTGTTTCTATTGTTGAGCTACCATTTGTTTACAACCCCGACGACAGGTTATGTGTAAATGCAAGTCAGAGGTATAGGGGTTTGACCGATGACGTCAGAACAATATGCGAAAAATAGTAAAGAGTTCATATGCTTTCCGATATCTCACGAATTGTGTTACTGTCTCAAGAATTCTTTGTGGGTTGTCAGTTCACGTTTCACGATATGCCGACGTAAGAAAATTTAGCAAAATTTAAGAAAATTTACTTTCTGGAATATGGTGAGCGTGAGTGACATAGTTCGCCAGTTCTTCCGTTGTGTAAAGTCATAAGTTTAAACGTAATCAATGTATATAAAAAAGTAAAACTTGGGAGTAATGGTTTTGTGTCGCTTTTTCTCACAAGGAGATTTGACAAGCTTAGAAATTAAGATAATTTGTCTCTTCAAAGGCTGTTAAATAAGATTATCTCCTAATTACTCCATCGGGTATTTAACTACACGATCAACATAAGAATAGACATTGTCAAACAACCCTGAAAGAGTCTGAGTTAAAAGCAGGAAATGTGAACCAATGATGTGGGAACTGAGAAATGCTTTGAGAACATGCTTCCTCGTTGCTCCGTTGCTTCCTTGTTGCTCCGTTGCAGCCGTCATAGTCTAAAAGAGCTAGTTTGAATAGATCCTGCTTCTAGACATAAACCGTCTTATTTGATACTCTTCTGCAATGTTTTGAAAGAATGACTTTCTGCGCTTTTGGAGCCAAGTCTGAAATCATTGGATATTCAGAGAAATGCTTTGAACAACAACTAAATACGGATTTCAGTTCTTTAGAATTACAAGCGAAAGTGTGTCAACGTTTCATGGTTTATTGTGTCATACTGAATGTCACAGCCAAAAATAGAGCAAACAAATTTTTAAACAACGAGAAACTATTTGACTGTTAGACAATCATACAGGTAGCTTAAATCAATCTCATATCCACTATATATCCAAGAGATTTTACGCTATAGCTCGGTTATGAAGATCAGTTGAACAAGGTAATGCTGATAGTAGATTGACGAAATTTTATTGTCCAGTTTTTTTGAAGCCGTCAAAAATATCTGGAAATATTGGTAATCACACCTGTTTCAATCCTACTCCCCAGTGAGAAAAAGTGAAACGTTTAAATTGATTGCCCAGACGGCAAAGTACTTAACAGAAGACAAAATTTTTTTTACTTGTTTTTTACTTACTTCGATTTTACGCAAAATTTCAGAACGAAGTGAGACTTTCTATTTGTCTCGAGAATCTTGAATGAACACTGCGTGATTTAAATTTTGTTTTTTCAGATATCCTTAATTATCCAGAAAAACATTCAAAGCCTGCAAAGATGTTTACTTGTCAGCGAACTTGCACGTGTTTCATGCCGTTGAAATGCACGCTGTTTGTTTGTCTGTGTTGAAAGGTATGGTAGCTCGCAAAACACATCATTTTACGATTTTCACGATGGTTTTCAAAAACTTGGATTTAATCGACTGACAACAAAGTACCTACGGTTTTACTCAAGATAAAACCAACAGCCATAAAATTGTACAAAAATGTTAATGCTTAAGAAATTTATCCGAAACCTTATTGATATTTCCAGAAGATCATCAGCTGGAGAAAATCTTATGATGTAGAACAGATCATTAGAGAAAAATCTATGAAACGTGGACTCGAAAAGATCGTCCGTGCCGCAAGAAATCGCTCCTTGTTGAATAAACTGTTCGTAAACCTGAGATAACAGTTCGAAAGTTGCAGCAGATCAGACACGCTTCAGTGGTATGAACTTTGCAAGGATTTAAATGATCTTGTCCAATAAGTGGCACCGCTACTGTGTCCAATGCAGCTTTTTTGGGGGGCAATAAAGGATTTTTATGTGGAAATGTGCTTATACACAGCGTTGGTTTCAGTGAATTTATATTTTCTCTCAGACCACTTTATGTATGACTTGCTATAAGAAACTTGTTCAGATGTCAGAGTTATCACATTGCATTACTTGAATAAATCTTACCAAAGAGAATAAGGAGCAGTACTTTTTTTTAAATCTGAAACAAGGCAATGTTTTTGATTACATTTTTGGAGATGAAAAAAGCGAAATACAAGAAGCAGGTATTACAGTTGGTGATAAAGTGATGAAACGTTTGCAGATTGATGTCGCCGTTGGTGAAGTCTGAGAGGTGGCGGCTTAAAGCAAAATCACTCAAGACGAGCAGATGCTATTAAGGTCCAGTACTTCTTCCCAAAAGTGGCCTGTTTAATTTGGGGAGGTTACATGAGACAAAATGCAGAAGAAAGGTAGGCAAAGAACAGGTACTACTAAGTTGTTTTGCTAATTAAAACACACCCACTTTGCTGTTTTCTAGGTCTTTAATCAGCCTTCAGCTTTGTTGATTGGTGACCATAATTTCTTATTCAGGGGAAAAAGGCAGGGTGAACAAACAACACCATTTTAGGACTAAGTTTTAAAATCTGGAAACTTTTGGGAGTGTTTGCATTTTAGGAACCATTTTTAAGGCTTTTGATTAATTTTGCTTAAACCTTTTCGTAGTTGCGTATATCCAGCAACCAAGTAGCTTCTTGATTCTCTCTATAGCTAGGATGTCTATCTTGAATGGGTATGCCAAAGTTTTTAATTCAATCTAGTACTGTGTCATAACATTTTCAAATTATTGCTGTGATTTTTACATCAACTTCTTCATTACACAGAACAGCAGACAGCTATAGTGACTAAAACATACATAAAGGCCAATCTACACTGAGAAGTTGCCAGGAGTAGCCGCGCACGATTCTTTGTTTGTTTTATTGCGCCCAGGAGTTGCCGTGCCGAGCCGTACACGAGCGCAGAATTACCCGACGCAACAAAACAAAGGATTACGCCTGGCAACTCCTGGCACGTCCTCATTGTAGATTGGCCTTAAGAATTTAATAACGCGAAAAACTGCTGGTTTGGAGTCGTTTCGTTGAACTCAATAATTAAAGATTGGGGTTCAAGGGAGAAAAAATTTCACTTAAACCTAATCGCCTTCATGCCATTTTCGAACCCATGGGGTGCCACGTGGTTCTTCAAAGTACGGCCCGCTGGCCAATTCCGGCCCGCGAAGCCATTTTATCCGGCCCATGAAGACATTTTGTCAGTAATCAAAATTTTTGCGAAACATTTGTTGATTTCGTAGAATGTAACATATCCCCAAACAATCACATTATGTATGATGCCCGTCCCTCGGACTGTTATTTAGTAGCTTATATGGTCGTCCGACAAGAAAGTTTGGAGACTCCTGCTCTAGAGTGACGTATATCGCTTTTTGGTATGACTGATCAACTTGAGCTGGTGACCGGCAGGAATGTTGCATCAGTCCGTTTTGCCTTCAGCATCATTTAACATTTGATGCAAATTGAAAATCACGAAATTTTGCCCATTGGTAAAGAAATATTATCCCTAGCCTATAATATGTGTTTATCTGACAAGAGCTTTATCTGATGGTTATCATTTCCTATCTGGATGAACGATGACTATAACTCCGTAAATCGCGGTGTCTTGCCAGGTAAAGTCATTCATGACACACTTCAGCACCAGCACTGGCAACACTTAGTTATCATTTTTTTGTAATATACAGTAAGAAATTGTGATGTTTTTGGAGTGGGGAAGAAAAATAGATATTAACAATAATCGACGCAAACCTTAATTTGCTGCCCGCATTTTTAAACAGGAGATCACTAAGTCTGGTGAATTTAATGCGGTTTGGCCGATAATTCGGTATGTTCATTCTTTAATTATTATTTTAGCAACCTATCGAACAAGCTTACCCATCATCATTTAGCGATGTGGTAAAATGTGTGAAGTAAAAATTCCTGTTGCTGTACAAGTATTAGATTCTTTTGAAGGACGTCTAGCAATACAGTGGATCAAAACTTTGAGTAGAACTCAACTTTGCACCTCTGTTCATAGCAAACACTTTCAGGACTTATTTGGAACTATTTTCGTTACATTTTAACCTGCTAGTCCTATTCACCTGGCTGCATTACGGGGAGTACTTTCTGTAGGACAGCCAGATCATAAAATATTTGCTAGTTTCTGCTTATAGCTTATAAATATTTGCTAATTTCTGCTTATAGCTTATAAATATTTGCTAGTTTCTGCTTTCTGCTTGTAGTAATAGCTTATTTTAATAATCGTAGCAAAACCTCTGAACGAAAATTTCTATATAGTTTTTATTAAACTAACAAAAAAATAAGAAGTAAACGGTCATCTTCCATCCAGAAAGTTGCCTTAAAAACTGAAATCTATTTCTTACCCAGCAGGATTACTACTTAACGAGGAGCGCATTTACTGTATCACTATGTTGCAGATGTGCACACGGCTGCTGAATCTAGACATATTTGTCTGTGCAAAATGCTGTGTCCGAAACTTCAAACTACAGTGCATGCCTACCCAGTCAATTGCTCAATGCCGGACAGTTTCATGGCTATAAAGTCCTTACAGCTGTTGCAAGTGGATTAAATAACTATGAAAAGCTGAAGTGTTTATGAGTGCACCTTGCATCAGTGAGTGAAGTTTTCTATCAGGTGATTATAACCTTTCGTTCTTTGTTCAGTGATAATCGCTTCAGTGCAGGTAAGCAATAAATTTTCCTTCAACTTGTACCTGGCTGAAAACATCTTACATCGTTCCTCAGAAGGACAAATTAAGCCACCTCAGTTTGTTTTTATTCAACGTTAAGTTAATTTGCCTACTATATCTGCGCATGCAGTTAAGCCAATCGCTCATGTTAGTGTAGCGTTTTGAAAGAAGCAACGTAGAGATTTCTCAAGCTTTAAACCCAGCAAAAGCGTCCACATCCACATCATTTCATTCTCAGTTCAGATATACACGCCCTTGTATTGATATGTTGTAGAAGTCAGTCGATTTGAATAAATAAAAGATTATTGTACAACTGTCTTGCTGATTCAGTTAAAATTTATTGAAAAACTCTGGCATTCAGCAAAGAAAGTACGCACTGGACTATCGCATCGTGCAGTTGGCATTGCGTTACACAGCAAGGGGCATGTTTTAATAAATACGTTATTAAATAAACCTAAATGAGCGTATATCGGTCAAAGGTAACGATGTTACAGTCTGCCAAAATCAAAGACAAAATCAACTTTCTAATGGTAATGGTTTATTGTTTCATGTGACTCAGCCAATAAGCAGAAGCACCATAAAAGCCATCGCATGCAGTAAACCAACCATTAGCGAAAATTAGAGCAAAT
>JGI24159J19872_10009875_pt1 | contig 12508 bp, 7 predicted proteins | sample Ectturendosymbi4_FD_19872 | JGI IMG/M metagenome (IMG submission 19872)
CAGCTCATCAGCTTAGCCTACTGTTGCAAGCTGCACTGGTGGAGATAAACGAAGAAGGGATGTATTTTCGCAGCCCGAGATAGGCGACCAGATTTGAATCTNATGCCGCCAATATCGCCAAAGTACTAGTAAAAGCATTGTTAAACTTAATTATAAAATTCAATATCCAAGAAAATCAGGTAGTAAAAAACAGTGCAAATCATATTTCCTCCGTTTTTTCTTTAAAAATTCATCGTCAAATTATCAAAAACGCTTTGCAATAGGCGGATACACCACCATGTTTTTTGTAGCCAATTGTTTGGTTTCTTTCTTTTAAGGCTGTGCCGAAGACAGCCCCGAAATCGCCAAATTCATCGGCAAGTATGTTGAAAACGTCATCGCATAAGCGGCATCGTTGGAAATGAGAGGAACATTGTTTTTTTGGATTCCTAGGAAACGTTGAGCCAAAATGATGTCGGAAGTACCGAAAATGATTGTGTTGTGAAATTTTCGCAACTAAATCCAAACTTAAGGCGAGTGTGGCGAAATCTTTTGCCTTAGATTTTTCAGGGAGGGCTGCAACCCGGCAACCCCTCAAGACGAGCCGCCCCTGGTGCCTACTTCGTAAGCGGAATACATACTTTGTTAGATCTTAGTGTCTGATTCTTTGCTGAGAAGGATCTCTTTCCATAGACAGTTTCAGATAGTTGTGTCAATAAATTCAACATTTACAGAACTAAACACATTCAGGTGCAAAGTATGAAAGAGCAAATCGAATTACGTGCCTCTTTGTTACAGGTTATACTTGAATTTAAGCAACATTAGGACCCCAATACAAAACAGTCTGGAAAATTCTCAGACTTAAATCACAAGCATGAGCACGCTTATTTGTGTGATGCATGCTTTGTTGTTTGCTTCGTTGCTGCACGCTTTCTTGTTGTTGATAACTGTCTGTGCAAACCAGTTATTATTCCACTTCAGTTATAAATAGTTTCCTAGAAGGCAGCACTTTCCTGTTTATAAAATAGTAGAGAACTGTTAAATAAACAGCTTGAGATATTATGCTGTATGATTAATTGCTGATAGATTTAAGTTTTTGAAGTACCACAAAGTTAAAATCAGAACAGTCGAATCTGCTTCGAAAGCATTTTACTACAGGAAGTCGATTTCGCGGCAAGTACGCATTTTCAATCTTGCAAAAGGTACGTAAAAACTTACAGGTGAAATAGTGAAAAATTACAGTAATACTGCTACATTTTCAAACACATTAAAAACGCGGATTTTTTTATTATAACATACACCATGAATGTTACACTGTCATTACCGAACTAAAATATCATTACCGAACTATAGGTAGATCGTGTCAACTAAAGGGAGGTCACAAGTTCGCAATTTGAAAACCAACTGGAATGAAACTTTTTTAACAGCGGACAATGCATGTATCAAAACTAATTTTTTGGTAATGAAACTAGATTTGTTATTGTTATGTATTTTGGCGCTGTACAACAATAGAGTTTGAGTGCCATGTCTTAACTGAGAGTTTTTCAATTAGTTCATTTGTGTCATGGACATATGCCAGGACATGTGCAGCTGCAGCATCACTGCATAATAAACTTTGCAAATTGAAATCGATGCGTAAGTTGCCGGTTGAGTTTGCTCCTTTGGTTGATGTATTTCGTTTTCGCTCTGTTTGACTTTGTAGAACAACAGGCAGCAACTCTGCCGTATTGCTCGATTTGCTGCAACTTACCTGTGTCGACACAGCTTAGCGTGGCCGCGGTTTTACGTTCTCAGTACCTTCTGTGGACGTTCTCTACAAATCAGTCGATTCTAGCGAATCCCCGTCCATTGTGAGGTGTTTGTCACACCTACGAACCCCAGCGGAAGTAATGCTGGGTATATTTGAGAATCGATAATAATCTATACTAAAAATTAAATGGAACTAAACCCTAAGACCCTAACTCCAGACACAAAAACACAAACTCTCCAAAAGTGGAAACAATAAATCAAAAGCTACTGCAACCTCTGTCTCTCAACTCTTTCGACGAAAACAAAGCAGCAACCTTCATTCGCCGACCTGGCGAAGCACACTGAACCGAACCTAAGTAAACTAGAATGACTGGTTGGCCCAGCGGCGTTCAACATATAGAGCGAGCAATCAGTAAACTGCTGTGCGCAAAAACACGTCACAAACGAGCGCAGAACAACACAAACGAATTCGACTATAACAACAATCCGGTTGCTTCGGGTGTCAAGCGAAATTTCTGACCTATTATTGTTTCAGTTGTTTTGCTTGTCCGAGTAACAGTTGGCGATTACTGTTTTGATGTGTTGTGTAAATTAAAACTTTTTGGTTAGATGCCAGATACATACAACAGGCTATAGCACGGGAATAACTATAACCACTGAAAAATATTGGACTTTTTCTAACCCTAGCCCGACACACTTATCTAAACATCAAACCCTAAGCCCTAATAATCAGTTTTCTCAGCGCTTTTGATACCGTATTTATTCGATTGTAAGCCGCGGCTTACAAATTGTTTTTCATCATTTCGTGTGGCGTGCATAATCAAGGGCGGCTTGTATATTTTGTTTCTTTACCTTATTGAAAGGTATAAATGACGCCCAGTCTTTACTTGGCAACATTTTGTCTACCAAACTCTTTTCGCATTCTATTCTCTTCAGTATCACGTGCACATCCGTCATAGGGGGTATTATGATGAACAGAAGGCAGTTGTAGTGGTGTAAGCATCATTATCAGGGTTGCTAATCAAACACGAAGCATGCTATACGCGAAAGTATCTCAGAGGCTTAAGTAACCTATGTTCAAGTGCGGGTTACAACCAAGGGCGGCCTGCATTAACTTTGAGCAGCATTTCGTGCGGCTTACATTCAAGGACGGCTAACAATCTCGCAAATACGGTATGTAGAATATTACTCTGTGGATGCGTACATGGCGTGAAGTCAGAAATTTCGCTTGACACGAGAATGGGGCAGCCTTACCACAAAACGCGCATTCTCGAACAAATGCAACATTGCGGAGGCCGGCGATTTCGCGTGGATGGACGAGGGTTACCTGCAGTGGCGATTATAGAATTTGAAAACTGGGGGGACACTGCGGGGCCAAGAAAAAAGCAGTGGGCCAATCATAAATGTCTATCTTGCATGGTGATTATTCGTTGTTTTGAAGATTAAGTTGCTATGATTTGCCCTATCAAGCCCAACATACAGTAGGCTTGTGAATATCGTTAAATATGAGCTATCGTTATTATTCACTAGAGACACCTAAACGCCACTGTAGATGCAATCACACACGTGTTACTGCTATGTCGAATATTCTGTGCTAACCATGCAACTTCCACAGCACTACACATGCAACACGAAGCACCATTTCCCGTACACAATTGTGCCGACCCCACGTGAACGAAAACAACTCCACGAAAGTGAATACAATTCACTCACATGGAAGCGAAATGGTTTCAAGTCCAACCACGAATTCCATCTTGACACAGAGACAAGTAGGCTGTTGATAACCAACTGGTTTCAAAATATTCTTGCTACAAAACACATAAAAAATAAGCCATCTGCCAACGGATTGGTTGTGACTTACTAATCCGTTTTTGTGGTAGCTTATAGACATTTTGTGATTGTGGTGTAACCATAGCAATGTTATGCAACTACTATTACGAGTGCATAGGGGAGTAAGCAGAAAATTTTTCATGGGGGTTTCATTCAGTGGCATACGGTGGTCCTTTGTTTTTGGTGTGCGCTGTTTGTGACGTCACAATTTGACGTCATATTCATGTTTCCAAACCAACGTTTTGGCGAAGTTTGTTGACACAATATGCATATACTTCTGCACACACTCTCCTTATTTTATGTGTCATTGCACTGAATTCAGTGCTCCAAGGGAGTAAAACACACTCATCACTACATCAGAGCAAATAACAACTGCAAAATCAGGCTGCGCTAATGTCTTGTCCAATACCAGCAGTGGAGCATGGTGTGCGCCTGGACTGATCGGCGCGCACCCCGGTTTGCAAGATCGAATCTTGCTGAACTACACAACTGAGAATGCGCATAAAGTGCGCAAGAAAACTTTCGTTTTTTTGTTATGTATAGAAGTCCAGCAAACGTTTAGTTTTCCTTTTTCCCTACTGAGACATTTTCAAATTCTGGAATGCTTCTGTGTCAACAACTGTTGTTTTGAGCTCGTGCAACAGTTCTATCACACTATAGATGTTGGTAATGTAGCCAATGTCGTCAGCGCATGCGTTGAGCCGCCATATCAGACAAAATAAGGACAATTGTTTTGGGTAAAGTGAACTATCGCAGAACACAAATCTTAAACGTGCGTAGTGGACGAAAGGTCTGTAAAAAGTGGTGAGATAGTTCCTGGATGCAGACGATAACCCAGATTCCCACCAAACCCTAATTATTACTTTTTGTCCCATTTACAATTTTCCTTGAAAGTTGCATGCAAATTCATTCCGTGGTATTTGCATTACGTCGACAAATTAACAAGCCAAAAGTATGCCAAACCAATTGATCTTCTTTGCGCAGGTAATAAACTTTTTGTAACATATCAAACTCAAGGGTGTACGCCTTTGTAGACTGTGCAGGGATCTGTGTGGGAATTATATTGCTCATTGTCTATTTGTCCGAATCTTTTTAGGTTTAGAGTTAGTGCGTGTTTCGCTTATGACAAGACAGTCATAAATCAACGCAGGTTTGAAAAATCAGCTTCTGACGATCAGTCAGAGGAAAATTCAATGTGAATATTAAAATGAACGACTTTGTTGGGAATATTCTGCAAAATATGCTGCTACATCTTACTATCAGGTACACGCCCTAAACGCCGATGCACACCTATCTGCGGCGCTTCATGCTTTGCTACTTTAGGTGCAGCTTGTGCCGAAGTCTCGCTGCTGTTAACTGCATACTACATTTGAATAGTCCTCACCCTATCCACGCTGCAGATGGTCGTTGCACTCCAGTCTGGAATTTTATATCATCATCACCTCAATGTGACTTAATCCTTCGATTGTCATGTCGATTGTCAAATTCATCAACGAAATCATCTAAATCTATTTTTCAGCTCGTGCCTTTCAACTGAAATTAGATCAGTGTCACCCAATCTTTCACTGGTCATGGAATTTCTGGGAAATGTTTTCACTAATTTCATTTTTGAAAAACTTCTCTCGCATGAAGCGCTGGTTACGGGCAGAGTTACAGCTACCAATACAATCAAACGCAGCTTTTTAAGTAGTTAAATAGAAAAAAAATTGTTCGAGCGATATAGGCAGCTTCGATCCCTTCCAAAGCAAATTCTTTACCAAAGGTATTTCAGGTTTTAAATCATTTTCACCAAATGAATATGATTTGTGAATTCTTTCAAGTGTTTTTCTGATAGAAATGTTTGACTTCCGGGGCAAAGAGCTGAAATATGCGAAAGAATTGCTTCTGAATCATTACAGAAAATCCGTTCAAAATTCTATGAGGTTGCAGGACACGAGTGGGTAGAGTTTAAAACTGTGGTCACGAACCACTTACGTAAGATAAGTTTCGAAGTCATATACACAAGGCAGCAGAACAAAATACTACAGCCAGGATTAATTTGGATATATTAACCCATTAATAAAAGGGTGCAGTAGGCATTAATGGGTTAACCCATTAACTGAAACCAATTTTTAATGCTTTCACAAACCTTTTGCTACTGGAGCAACAATTTGCTGAAAGTAATACAATCCAGTTCCATCTCACACTGAAATGCACGAAAGATCAATCATCCCATTTCTGTGACTGTTTCTTAGTTTCGAAATGAATTTTTCAACACCACGACCGCGGTCTGACTAAATTTCACGCAGGATCCGAGCAACCACTGGTGTGTGTCTTCACGCACAACTCTAGTTACCCGACCGTCAAAAACAACACAGCTCATCATGCATTTCGGAAATATTGAATGCAGGCTAAAGCGTTTCTAAATGATCGTTTAAAATATTGCTGGCCGAAAGTTATCTACTGTATATGTCAACGAAAGGAACTTGAACGGGAAATTAAGAAAAAATATGGAGGTGCCAACAAGGGGTCAAGCAAAAATCTGGAGGGGCATGGCCTACCCAGGCCCCTTTAGAATCGCCAATGGTTACCTGGGCCATGAGGAGATGTGGGCTGCCCAAGTTGGTTTGTTCTCGAGGAAAATCATGACGAGGGACTGGGATAAGGTTGCCAGACGTCCTTGAGCGCCAAGAACTTTTCTTGAATTTGCTGTCAAAACTGGTTATGTCCTTGATCCTTGAAAAACATTTGTTGTTCTTAGGGTGATTTCCGGCGTAATTGAAAGTTCTTGAACAGTTGTGAAATTGTTCGTTATTGAACTATATTGAACATTCAGGAAGCAAGATAACCAATGTAATTGAACAGAATAACGTGTAGACTTTTTCCATTTCAAACAGCTGTATAGTAAAAAGTACACTATTCAAGAACAATTGTGTCGTCATAGCAAGTTGTTGTTGTGAACTGTGAGATGTCCTGTAAAGATTTCTAAAAATATGCCAAAAATAACAGCAACCTTTCAAAAAAGGTGCTAAGCTGTGAGAAGAACTGCAAGTGCACAATATAGTCAGTTGACCACCATAGACTGTAGGCTGCAACATTTCAGCAGAAGACAGGCACATAGCATAGGCCTACGCCCATTGTATTACTGTTGTGCTGCATAGACTATGTACTTGGACAATGTAGGCTGCATGTAGTAATTACTTTGCCTTCTCAATAAATGTGGTTGATTACTCATTGTTATTCAACAATGTTTGTTTGAAAAAATGTGCTACACCACTATATCTAGAAAGTATTCAAATTAGGCATGAAGTAAAACATCAATATAATCACAAAATGTCCTTGAAAAAATTTCAAGTGATCTGGCAACCCTGGACAGGGACGTGGGTCCTTCTGCGGAACGACGCGTCAGGAACATTTCCAAATTCGACGTCATCGGTAGTTGCGTATCTCGGACGTAACTGGTCGACATGGCGTCTCTATACTGGACCTTTCGGTACCAAACGAATATTTACCGTGTATGTGACCTAGGCCGTTTTACCACGACGGCTGGAACTTTCGGGTCCTCGCAGTATAGCCCATAACAATTAGCATCACCAATACTTGCTGGCGACTGGGTTTATCACTTCTCTGACCAACCTGCCTTTGAAACGTTGGAGTGTTCAACACGATCTCGCCAGCTAAATGCATCAAGACGCAGTTTGGAAGCTCAGCTCTTGCTGTCTATCACTTAATATATTTAATCTTCCTTTCGTTTTTGCATGTCACACCACGACCGCTAGCAGTTACGATAACGCCAAAGCGCAGCGCATCAACCCAGCAATGGCTTCAGTGCTTTGAGTTCCTGCAGCACAGCACGCCGCGGTGTCAAATTCCACCCATGCAACAGTTGGCTGTCACCGCTAATTTGTCCAACCGTTGTTTCTTCGAGGAGACGCTTCGCTCTAACATTTGTTTGGCACCGAGTCACAATTTCAATTAATGCTTTTCAAAACATCAGTACTTCAATTCTTGAACAGATTATTTTAGAAAAAGTTCAATCGTCATTGATTTCAGTTTCCTTCTCTTGTTTTCATACTTCAACATTTCGTTGTTATCTTCTATGACTTGTTCCGCCCACCATTCCAGTCAGCGGCGGATCCAAACCAGCCGTTTGAGAAGGCAGTCATGGGGGTTGGGGAGAGGCGGCAAACAGGTTTTTTATTTGAATATCCCAGGTTCTCTGTGACAATCGTCACACAAAAGTGGTTTATTTTGAAGTCCAAGAAAGTGGCTATTTTTATTGGTTGAACTATACGCTCATTCAGGGAATTCAAACAGCGCCTTGTAATGAAATCACAAAGCGTTTGGAGCAGGTCTAAAGATGGGCCCCCATTTTTCACACAGTAACTAAGAACGCTGTTGATGTCCCAAACAATATCTTATATTTACAAAAAGTATATTACCTAAACAAAGGTTTCCTAACATTTTGTCTTATTCAATCTTTAACAAATTAAAAGGATTGATTTTTTACCAACAAATTTTTTATTGTGTTGAAGGCACGATTCTTCTGGAAAGGAAACGCAGGTAGGTTTCCCTGAGAAACGTTGCAAACTTACACTAAGACACATGAATTTTAGCGCTTACCAGAATCAATGTTAGGGTAATGTTTATACGAAACTTCTCAGTCTCTGTGATAGAACTTTAAAGAAAATGCTCTCACAAGCAAGTATGGATACTTGTAACAAGTGGTGGGAGAGGTTGTTGAAATTCTAAAAATAGGTTCGTACGAACCGGCATGTCACTGGGTGAAAGGGCTAAAAGGTTTGAGAGAAGGTGCACCCAGCAATGTTTAGATTTCCTCTTTCATTAATAATTGACAAACAATTACAACCACACAGTTACTCAGTGAGACCTTTGTACTTGTTTATTACGCACAGTATCTACAATACAGAGAACAGTGGTTGAAAAAAGACTCTTAAGCAGTGGCGCAGCGAGGATAAGTGCCTTCCCCGGTCGGCCATAAAAATGCCGCCCTTCCCACCCCTCAAGTTACTTACAGAATTTAAAATGAACGTAAATAAAGTTTCGTGCTTAGATATAAGGAACCGTAAAGCATATTGAATATCAATCACAATGAAACACTCACATACTGAATTATATTTTGTTTTTCATTGTTGAAAAGAAATAAAGTATTGCTTTTCTGCTGGTCGACACATTTCTCATCATTACTCGTCCTATTTTTTCTGCTTTCTTTGCATATGCATACATGGACCCGGCATACTTTGTCAAACTTTCGTCCCTGTTGGCTTATAGTTTCCGGTAAGTCGCACTACATAGATCAAACAAAAAATTAAGTGAAGTGATGGATGCATACTTTCTTTACAGATGTAAGCATTTATATATGTAAATATTTCGTGTAGTAGCTATCCCCGTCTTTAACTCAAAAAATACATTTTTATGGAGGAAAGATTTTTATTTTTATCATAAGTTTAAAACAAATTTTTCTGAGCACAGCAAAATTTGGGGGGGACAAAAAATATTTAGGAATAACTGCTCCCGAATGCCCCACCGTGTCTGCGAGCCTGGGCAGAACCGTCGCCAGAAAGTCTTCCATTGGGGCCTCATGTTTGTGCAGAGGTCTAGACATTCTGAAGATTTATTTTCAATTCACAACATGAACAGCATTTGCAGGTTGTGCAAAATAATTATACATATTTTCCCGCAAATACGCATAATAGGCTCGTAGTTTCCAACTAAAAATTTTTGAACGAGCTTAACAAAAGGAATTGGGTTGCAAACCATTGTCATTTAACCCCTCCCGTCCACCGTTAGAACATTTTTACCCAAGTTTGCAACGCCATAACTCGCCAGCCAATTTAGTTAGAGAGCTGTTCAAATCCTCTACGGAGGCGGCAAGTCTTCTAGTTTCGATTAAAAAAAATTATTTTATTTGGGTTGTCACAAGTTTGACCAACTTTGACTGGCCCTGAACGCCAATCCAATGAGCCAAAATTTTGGTTCAAACTTTTTTTGGAAGCTAGATAATCATTTGCGTCTACAGAGCTTTTGATTGACCTTCTAGCCATGTCTAGAACCAAAGTTATGGCCCAAAAACCCCGCTGTGCTCAAAAATCCAAAAACTGCACGAGTCTCCCACTGGCGGCTGGTGCGGCTCGCGATAACTCGCCGCGAGAACATGCTAGAGAGCTTTTCGAACCCTCGAAAGACTCGTGAAGTGTTCTAGTTTGCACTGAAAAAAAAATTTGAGATTTGAGTTTGGGGTTTTCGGTGGGTGTCGTCAGAAAAAGGGCAGGTTTTGCTTTTTTCGTTATTCTTTTATGATGTCATTACCCGGACAATGAGCCAAAATAGTTGCTCAAGGTTTGGTTGTATTCTAGGCTGGAATATGAAGCTTTAGAGCCCTAGATCGACTTCCTGGTGTTTCTGGTGCCCAAGCTAGGGCCAGAAAACCCCAAATCATTGGGGAATGAGCTGAGTAATTTCAGGGGATTTCTCTACTTAATTTCTGCTTATTTTGCCTTAACTTTTGAACCAAAAATGCTAGAAAGTCCATCAAACCCTCTAAAGACTCGTATTGTAGCCTAGAATCCAAAAAAACTTTGAACCACAAAATTGGATTGTTCGACTCTCATGGGATGACGTCATCATCCAAATGTACACAAATATGCATAAACATCCTCTCATTATGTTAACATCAACTAAAAATCCGAGATCTCAAGCTAAAAATGTTTTTTGCAGTCTAAACTACAAGTCTTCACGAGTCTAGAGGGTTTGAACAGCTCTCTCGCTCATTCTGACAGCGAGTTATAGCCATCTATGGCTCGGGGTGCTTTTTTCCTTACTTTAGCATTTTATTTTTTTGCACTAATTTGTTTTTTTCACCAATTTTCGTTTTTGATCCATAATTTTGGTTCCAGATATGCTAGAAAGCCAATCAAGGGCTCTAAAGACTCGGATGATAGTCTAATTTCCAAAAAAAAACATGAGCGAAAAAATTGGCCATTGGATTGGCACCTAAGGCCGGGTAAAGTAGGCCAACCTCCCCCACTTGTGACGCCTCCCCAAGAGAAACCCAAACCCAAAACTGAAAATTTCTTTTTTCAGTCGAAACTAGATGTCTTGCCGAATCCGTAGATTGTTTGAACACCTCGCTAGCTCTAGCCACTGGCGAGTTATGGAATTACAAAGTTTGGTCAAAAAAGTGGCCGCTATGGTCGTAAAAGGTTGACGGCGATTATTTAGAGATGTCGTAATGAAATGCCAATGTAAAAAAATTTGCAGGAAATCAGTATCAATCCTATCGTTCAGTTATCAAAACATTACTGAAGAAGCAAACATGAGGCCGGTCAAAGCATGTGAGCAGCGATGAACGTTTTCGTTCATTAGCGCAAATTGATAAACTTTGCCATGAGCTTAAGTGAAACATGTCTATGGAAAGAAATCCTTTCTCAGCACAGAATCAGACACTAATATCTTACAGAGTATACATTTCGCCTACAAAGTTGGCATCATCAGCTCTTATTCAAATAGAATTTGAGTGAAATATGCTTATAAAGCGTGCACATTGGTTTGTATCTCAAATCGCCTATTGTTACGGCAAGATTGTAATTGTGTCATGGTTCGTTGACCACGTCACTCCCCCCGCAGTGGCGAGCATTCCTAGTCTCAAGTCGCGTAATCACGGCGCGCCTGCGGCTCCTTCATGTTTAAAAGTCGTGGAATTGCTAGTGGTGCAGAAGTAATCGATTCTTGTGCTTAAAATTCAAAGCCAATCTTTGAACGTTCAGCGACCATCCCGCTCAGTCGTTAATTGAGGATTGCTGGCAGGAGCGTTTTCCAGGTTCGCCTAGTTTCTGCTCCTATTCCTATAATATGTTTACAAAGGTTGCGGTTGATCATTCCCTTTTCGCCGCCGCTCCCTTGCGCATCCCGAATATTCCTCCTTGGTCGCTACAGAAACCCCTTGTAGACTTCGCTCTCTTCTGGTCGCATTTACACAATACATATGACCAGTGTGTTAACTCTTCTGGTCGCATTTACACAATACATATGACCAGTGTGTTAAAATCTACACAGATGGAACAAAAAACTCTTCTCGAACCGGCTGCGGTATATACATAGCGGATAAAAACCTAAAATATTCGATTGCAATAAACATGTTTTCCTCCATCACCTCCGAACTGTTCGCCATTCTCCACGCATTGCACCTTGTTTACTCATTAAAAATTGTCAAGGTCGTTATTGTCACAGAGAGCCTCAGCTCAAAAAATATAATTTCCCAAACAAAATCACACTCCTCTGTTCGACACTTACAGCCTCGGGCTACGAGTTCCGTTTCATTTGGGTTCCTGGCCACCAAAATATCCCAGGAAACGAAATGGCTGATAAACTGGCGAAACTATCCACTGCCGAAACTTCACTCTCTCCACCCCAAGGTGTTCACTACAAACATGCAACTACTCGACTAAACTTTTCTGATATGTTCTCTGCTCTATACCAACACTGTTTCCAAGAGTGGAACATTCAATACCAGACCGACACACGAGGTAATGCTCAAAGCTATCTTTCCTGCCCTGGTACGGTGTTCTCTACCGATCCGTTCCCTTTCCTATTATTTTCCGTTTGTGCACTGGTCACTGCAAATTGAACCATCATCTGTCACGCATTGGCCTTCACCCTGATGGGCTCTGTGGCCAGTGTGAAATACCCGAAACGGTGAACAGTTCATAGGTGTAGGAGCAGGCAATTTTTTGGGGATGCGAAAAATATTTTGCCCAGATTTTCCCAAATTTGCCGGAAGAATTTTTGTACAAACTTTCCCCCTACAAATTTTCTGTAGCTGTTGGTACTAAGGTTGGGAGGGGGGCAAAATACAATTTAGAGAGAATGATTTGTTGTTATTAATGTCTTAAACAAATTTTTCTGGAGACACCAAAGTTTGGGAGGTTCTGTCCCTGCATGGCCCCACCAC
>JGI24159J19872_10009876_pt1 | contig 12508 bp, 5 predicted proteins | sample Ectturendosymbi4_FD_19872 | JGI IMG/M metagenome (IMG submission 19872)
ATATGCAAATTTGACTTTATTTTCAAAACCATTTTTTACTAGACTCCGGTAAATTTTGTTTTTTTCTTTGATGGATTTGTATAATGCTTGTGTGATGGCTTGTTGAGGAGTTTCCTTCTGTTTCTTGATAGTGGTTGTAGTGGTGTGTGCTTTTGCATTGTATTATTGAATATGGAGTGTATAGAGATTAAAAATTCCTCCCTTAGTAAGTTAAGTGGCTCCTGTTTGAGAACCACTACACTAGAGAGAAATTTTTGACTCAAGATTTTTTCAGGAACTAGGCTATAATCTGAGTCTTTTGAGCCTTTGAATGGTTTTATAGTGTTTCTGGTTCAAACGTTACGGCCAAAAAACAAAAGTTGGATAAAATATCTCTTTACCCAAACTTGGGTTTTATTTACCCAAAATTTATTTTTTTGGCCAAAACGTTTAACCAAAAATGCTTGAAAGCCAATCAAGGGCTCAAAAGACTCAGATTTTAGCCTGGTTTCCAATACAAATTTGAGTCAAAAAATTGTTTCTTGTGGTTGGAGCTCTGGGCTCGATGACCTCAGCCAAAAATGCCAAAACCTACCCCACTTATGATGTCATCCACAAAAAAACTGAAATCTAAAACTTCCATTTTTTTCAATGCAAACTAGAAGACTTGCCACATCTTTTGAGGGTTTGTACAGCTCTATAGCTCAATGGCCTCGTGAGTTATGGAGTTGCAGACTTGCCTAACATGGGCAAATTATACCTTTATAAGGGAAAATCCACCAGGTACCAAACGTGTTAACATGCTGTAAGTGTCAATGAATTTGTATTGTCATTTCAATAAATGCAGTATATTGTTTTGCACATCAGTACTGGGGTGTTATGAACTGATAATGTGATGTATAAGCTGAAAGAAAGTTTGATGAAACGTTCAGCTGTTTTTAGTTGCTATATTTGAAGAAACAAAGAACGAAAAAGTTAAATTGGAACAAACTTTTTAAAATTACAAGTGATAGGTGGCCACACCTACACATTATATATGCCATAAAAATCTAAAAAAAACTGACTTTTTTGAAAAAATCATGATTTTTATCAACGCTGATTATTAATAAACCATTAACAATCAGCACAGTCAAAAATAACACCTAAGTGTATAGTTTTTCCATTTTTTAAAGCTTGTAGTAGTAAGAGTTAAATGCAAACTTGGTGCCATTACCCAAAAGCTTGTGCAATTTCCTGCTTTTCATAAAGCTTCACCTGTCAAGTTTAGGCTAACCCTATCTGAGCAATAAAACTGTAATGCAGAAAATTGGAGCCAAAACCACAAAAAGCACTCTCGTATGTTTCAGCTTATGCTTGAGCCATCACCAGTGACAAAAAATAAAACCTTCCCACTATTGCAAAGAACTGACCACCTTTGAATTATCTGTTAAATGATGTAGGTTAACCTATGCACAACAGTGCCATACCAACAGGGCTAACTGCCAAACCTCAAAATAAAAACTAGAAGAACAAACTTAAAACCAGAATTTATCAGCAGTTCCATGTGGTGTAACAGAACACAGAGTGTTACAAAAGTAGTGAAAGCAGCTAGGACAATCAATGAACATTGATGTCAACAAAACGATTAATGAAATCTATGTTAGGCGAAACAATTGGATTGCTTGTTTACAACAACTATGATATTAGACTGGTGAAAAATATCTTTGTTAATGATCATAGTTCATGGTTTTCCAGTTTACATGGTAACAAACAGCTGCTATAGAGATGCAAAAGAACTTGAATTTTTAAGCACAATATTAAAGGCAATGGTTAATTGCAAAACATCGTAAAAAAATTTAATGTTTTGCTGCTAATTGACTCACTGACTGCTGCTGGTAGTTTACTTTTTATCTTAGCTTAAATATGTTTCCAAAGCTGCCTGCCTTTTTCCCTTTACAAAGATCTGAGTTTTGTTGGTTATTCCTGACAACCACAGGTGTTTAAATGTTACCTGATTGGAAGTTATATCCCTTCTGATTTTTTTGCTTTTGAAGATTGGTTTTATTGCATTTCTCAATCTTGAGAAGTATTGTGAATATGCTGCAATTAGCACATAGATATTTGGCAACAGTGTTTAAATCTGAATATGTTTTATATTTCAAGCCAATTTGTATGATAGTGTTTAATAGCTTTGATACTTTCTGAAAAAAATTGAATTCTGCTTATTCTTTCTGTAGAGACTCATTGTAAAAATTTCTTGGATTAGCCTATGAAAATATTCTATCTTTCTTGTTTTTTGCAGAAACACATCAAGCAGCTATTTTTGACATTTTGTGCTTATTTTTCCTCAAGATAAATTCGGATTGTGTGGCTATTCAGAACACTCAACTTGGCTTTAAGGTACATTTTTTTCCAGACAAGCTTTTGTTGCTCTTAACGTTTTTCATCATTCATCATGTCTTACATGCTACCCCATTTAACAAATGGATGGCAAGTAGATCAAGCAATACTGAATGAACAAGAGCGAGTGGTTGTGATTCGATTTGGTCATGATTGGGATCCAGCATGCATGAAAATGGATGAAGTGAGTAAAGTTAATGTCTTTGTAAATAATTCTTAGCTGTTTGAAGGTATTGGTATTTGGTATTTTTGGCTTTGTTAGCTCTTTTTATTCTTGTAGATTTGTGAGGTTTACAAGAAGGTAATGACATGTAAGTTTTACAGTAATATAAATACTGCAGAGTTCACAATGGAACCAGAACTGGGCACTTTGTTGTTGGTTTTAACTGTGTGCCAACTGAGTGAATTTTGTTGCGATTGATATGTTTTAGGTGCCTGATAATATTACATCAGGACACCATTACGCACGTTGCTATCATCTCATCTGGAAAGGTTTGAATATCTAGGTCAAGTTTGCATCATTTTTTTCTGATGAAGCAAAAAGCATTGGACAAATGTTATGATACACTGGTAAAATGCATAAGTCCATCACCACTGCTCTTGTTTACCAATGCAAACGAATTTATGCATATGCAGCATATGTAAGTTTTTCAGTAGGCAGCATTGTTATCATGCAAAGCGTTACAAAGAATTGAGTGCAGTATTACACTGAGCTGAAGGCCAACAGTATCAAAACTGGTAGGAAGACTTGCTTTTCAGGGTGGAACCATTTTCTAGCATTTTCTGCCTCAAATTCCAAGCTGTGGAACCTTTTCATTGAACTGGCAATGTATTTTTTATTCTTAAACCACACACTTTTAAGAAATTGCTGGTTTTTCAGGCGTATTTGTGAGAAAAGTGTGTGATGCATTTGTTTATTTTCTGTGAAATGTTTCAGAGATGGCAGTGCAAAAAATGTATTTCTCATTGACCTTATCATAATATGTACTTGTTTACAACTACCTTATCATAATATGTACTTGTTTACAAGCATTCCACTTCATTGGTTTTGTGTCATGCAGACTTTATACAGCATTGCTGACAAAGTGAAGAACTTTGCAGTGATATATGTTGTTGACATTTCTGAGGTGCAAGATTTCAGCAAAATGTACGAGTTGTATGACCCTTGTACCACCATGTTTTTCTACAGGTATTGTGATTTTTATGTTATTTTGTTTGAGCTGTTTTCTGAATAAAAAATGGTAATCAGTGAAAATCTATCACAAACGTCTGGAAAGTGCATAAAGAGTGAAACCTACCATGGTATGGCACTAGTGCCATCAATAATAATATTTGCAAGTTTTATTTTCTTTTTTGTTACTTTTTTACCAGTACATAATGAGAAGTGGGGCTGCAAGTATTCACTGTCCTAAGACTACAAGGGGTTCAGTCCAAAATGGCCTATTAGAGCAAACTCTTCATATAGTGGTGAATTTCCACACTTTCCAAGAACCCCAGCTCTTGGTGACAAACCACTTGGCTCTCTGGGTTCAACTAAAATAATTTTCTATGCTTTGATCTTTTTCAAGATATTTTCAATCTTTGGTAAACTTTGGTGGAAACGGGATGTCACCAACATGTAATGGTAACTTTAAAATTTTTCTGCAGCAATGATGATAAGTTAAGGGGTTGTTTTGGCAAGAACTGTGGATTGCTTAGAAGTTCAAGTGTAAAGCCCGCAATATTTGTGAAGATTCTTTTTCAATCATTAAGAGTTATGTGCAAAATGAAGCGTTCATTTCTGAGGTTGAAAACTGAAGAGCCAGCCTTTATTAATAGTAGTGTTTGTTGTCACTGATGTAAAACCTGCTGATGAGCAGCCAATATGGTTGTTTCTTTGAAAGATTGTAGCAATTGCCATTAATATGTCCTGTATGCACGCGTGGTTTCATATGCCTGGCACTGAAGTTTTAAAGTACAATGCTGATCATTAGTGTTGATTTTCAAAGAAAACTTTTTTGATACCTGCAGGCTGCAGCTGAATTCTGCTTTTACAACCTGCCCTTTTGTTTGATCTGTGCTACTGTATTATTTTTGGTGTGTTGAAATGTGTTTGTACAACTGCATGTCCAATGCACTGATTATAATGTTAACGTAAATGCTGATTTTGTGTATTACACGACTTCTTAACAGAAACAAGCACATTATGATCGATTTGGGAACTGGAAACAACAACAAAATAAACTGGCCGATGGAAGACAAGCAAGAAATGATCGATATAATAGAAACTGTATTCAGGGGAGCTCGAAAAGGGCGAGGTCTTGTCGTTTCACCAAAAGATTATTCAACGAAATACAGATATTAGAAAGTTGTTGTGTTTTGCTGCAATAGGATTGCTGTCTTTGAGGACAAGTGAACTTGAACTCGAACTATCACAACGAGACAATGCTCCAGCTGCGTTTACATCACCAAGAGACAATTTTCGGTCTGCGTTACTTGAAATGTGCAAATGTTGAGCTTCAGTTCTACGTTTGTGACGCGATGTCGTGGGTTGTTTGCAACATTGTTGTTTCAGTCGGCATTTTGTGATAAATTTGCATGGAAATAATTTTGCGATGCATTCTTCTTTATAACATTACGCTGCGTATTTGTTTTAAAACTTTGTTTGAACTGTTGACTCGCACAGGTCAGCAATCATGTGTTTTAAATAAGCTTGTTCGGCTTCGAAGAGCTCTCTGCAGTTTACTCCCACTGTGGATCGCATGCTATTAGTGCTTAACGACAGAAATCACAACTGAACGCGAAGAATATCTCTCGAATCTCGTGCACTCAGCAGCCGAGCTGTTGAAACTCAAGACCACTCGACAACGGCTCGAGCGGCGCTGGTCCGTAAAGACACGTTGACTTTTTCCTGTTGTTCCACTTCGCGTTATATGTGTCACCGTTGTTGCTTTTCACAGGTTATTACTTTAATTTCTGCTGTAGGTGTGACTAAAAATCGCGTTTTCTGAAGTTTATAAAATGGCGGACGGTGAAAGTAAAATCGTTGAAGTCACGGTGGAGTATTGGTAAGTGAACTGGTGTATGTTTCTAGCGGACTTACTTATTCTGATCAGAATATAGTGATTTGAAGCCGTCTTGTGAAAAAGTGTGCGAGCGAAAACATTTTTAAATGATGTCTAATACCTATCCAGCTAACCGCCGTTGAGTTTGTTACGACAGGAAACATATCTTGGTTTACTATGAGGATAGTCGCCGTTCTTCGCGTGTATCTTTTGTTGATTCCATAAAGATGCTTGTTCCATATGGGAGCTACTGTTAATAGAAGACGAAGAGCTATGTCATGTTACAAGTTTAACCAAATAATGCTAACACGCTGGGTTGTTAGCGTAGCGACACGGTAACCTTGCTAAGCATTTGGCTTCTGCATATCTGTCACGCAAGCATCTTAAGAGAGATTAGCTGCTACCAAAATACGATCTCATTTAATCGGTGGAGAGTCAGTGAGCTTTAATATATTGGACTGCAACAAACGTGTGCTTTGATTGTGTTTTTGTTGTTGTCGTAAACTGCATATTGCCTTCAAGTCGGTTTGTTGCATTGCTGGAAGCAAAAAAAATCTGAATAGGATTGTGTTTTGTCAATTGGATTTGGTTGTTCCGGAATAATACTGGAATAGTAAACCATTCTGAATACCCATTCCAAGTTATGTGTTCGAAATTCGTTAAGTCCGAGTTGGCGTTTTATTTAACATTTTCTTTCCGAAAGACAGACTTTCGCTGTCGCGATGACGATAATTTAAATGGCGTTGTAAGATGACAGAAATCAACAAGCTCCATTCTTCACTTGCTGTTAAATTTTAACTGATCTGCTCAGCGGTATCGTCCTAAATTTCAGCAAATGGGAAAAGCGAGTTGGGCGAGGAAAACGCTGTAACATCAAAATCTTGTTTCGCATCAACATGTTGTGCGAAACATGTCGCTCATTTCCGACTCCGGAAAACCTTCGGCTCCGCACCCTGCGTTTTTTTGCAAAGTTGTGTAATTCAACCAGCGCTCCTTGCAATCAAAATCCTGAATAAAAACCGGACCTGTGCGAGACAGCGACTACTGTGTTTACTATATTCTCTTCGCAAACGCGAAGACCGCATATCACGAACAGTTCTGTTCTCTAACCTTCGATGTCACTGCAAAGGTGCTTACGAGCATGATGCTTGCACGAGCAACGCATAAGCACTAAATTCAATGACAGCCTTTCGTTCCTTCGCAGCGGTAGCTGAGGATACGAAGGACGCTTCATGGACCTTAAAGACGAACTCGAATCGCAACTAGGCAAGACTGTAAATATATCGGGATTTGTTGGACGTCAAGGTGAGTTGCGCGCTGATGCTGCAGGGGAGAAGATACGATCAAAGCGATCGATGTCGTTTCCTTTTCGCACTTTGCTGTGTTCGCTTTTAATCTCTTTTTGTTGGGAGAAAATTTGCTTGATGTTACATTCTGGGCGATGGTTCTTGACTTTTCTAACCCCCGGGGACCCCTAGTGTTAAAGATGCTGGCTTGGGAACCAGTACCTTGCCTTGTTGTGACGTCAAATGAATCACTTCCAACACTCTGGCAACCCCTTTAAGAACCACCGGCGTAAAAGATTCATCGCATGTACCCATAAGTACCGTAGCAACTGCTGGAACACTGTTCCAGCAGTTTGTAACGAGAAGAGATAGTGTTGTGTACATAAGAATTCACTTCAAAACTGATCACAGCGCTGTTGCCGCCTCGTTTGTTTTATGCGACGATCGCTAAAACAGGAATGGCACTTGTTCCTGGGAAGCAAGAAGGATGTCGAAATGGCACCAGATCTTGCTAAAGTATCATGCACACACGCGTGTGAAAAGTAGTTCAAGGTGATCTGCGAACGTAGTTCCCGGGCGCATTATCGGTACTTGTTATCGGTACTATAAATACTATAACGTATAGGCTTCATAACTGAGCATCTCCCAGTTTGTCGATTATGGCGGATTGTCAGTCCCAGTTCACCAACGTCTGCTCTAGATTTCTTGTCAAATAATAAAAGCAAGACGTGCACAAAACCTGCAAGTTTCGATATTCTGGTACTGTATGTGTTGCTGCGACCAGCAGCGCGTGCTGTTCTTATGATATAATAATACTGTATTGCATCACTCTCTAAATCACACTGCGACTCAGTTTGATTTCTTGCTGTTCGTCAAAAAACTTGACTGACAAAGCGCGTTGTGTGAATGAAGCGAAGTGTGATCACAAAACACCTTATAAGTTCGAATGATTGGCTCCTGCTGTGACCGTCTGTTCACGGTTCGGTACAGACGTCTTTAAAAAATCAAATCGCACTTTACGGTTAACTTTTACTCAGCGTGTGTTCAATTGCCGACACTGGCGGCCTCTCGCCGGCTCATTCGTAGAACTGAAAAAAGTCGATTAATATCGCGAGATTCAATACGAAACAAATGTGAGTTTCAAAACACCAGACAGTTTTTCTTAAACAACTTGCGCAACTGCTCAGACAGGTCGTGCAGGTAAACATCTAAACTTCGCTGTGCCGTGCTTCGCAACCACCTGAAATCGATACACAGCTTCCAAAGTTCAACACGAGAAGTTGATTTCAAGTGTGATTCATGATGAAATTACTTGTTTTGGAGAAAGCGTGTTTCTAGAGGGCTGTAGCAGCAGCGTGAATGCCTACTGTTGCTATAGAAACTAAAACGTTTTTCTAGTTCCCAGAGCTTGTTTTCAACTGTTCTTTTTTCCCCGTACCCGCGAGTGCCTCGACCTTCCGCTGCTTAACGTCGCCTGTTCGGTCAACATCACTCGCCCGAGCCCCTTGTTCCTGTTGTTAGTAGTAGGATAACAGAGGTGTGGCCGGTTGTGAATTACAGAAAACGAAGTGCGCACTGTTCTCTCGCAGTCTGTCATGTGTCCGCCATCTTTTTCCTGCAGGTTCATTCGAAGTGTCCATCAACAGAAGCGTCGTTTTTTCAAAACTCGCAACGTATGGTTTTCCTTACACCAATGATGTGAGTGATTCAAATTTCTTTGAAATCACAACTATGTGAAACTCGTGGTGCAGTCAACGACGCACTCCAGCTTTGACTTACGCACTGTAGTTGGCTCAGATGGTTTTGAAGTTTGTTTTTCGATATGAAGAAATTTCCCGAACGATTTCTTCATTCGTAAGTTAGTTTGACCTTCTCCACAAAAAACATGTTTGTTAAAATCCTGATTCACTCCATATCTTTCACTTGTGTGTGTGTCGATGATGTTGTTTAGAGTTGTACATTACAATGTTCAGTGGGGCGGGACTGTAAGAGATTGTTCGCCTTGACTTACTTACCTAGTGTCGCACCTAGCTCCAGCGTCTGCGATTTGCAGTCAAGTCTCGGTCCCGGGCTCTAAAGGTTTTGCTTTTTTGGTGGAAAGAAATATTGGACGAAGCAAANTCTGTATGTTCAGTAGCTGGGTCAGCTTGGAATTACAGCATCTTGGCGCAGTGCGTTTTAAAAAGTGATCAGATGAGAAAGCNTCGCATTTAGCGATGGCACAAAAATAACCGTCAGCTCTGATATGATCGGACGATCTCAAAATATTTTGGACGTCAGGGTTCTTGACTGAATTGTGGGCTTTGGTCTCGGACATGTATTGATCCCAGGCTTGCAAAGCGGCAGCAGTTTTGTGAAGAGGCGTGCAGACAATTATTCTCCGTCCATTTTATTGGTTAGTTTTCAAGGGATGGCCGGAACTTTACACCTGTCATTGCGTTTTCACAACATGGTCTTTTATTCGCGGCACAGGAAATAGTCAACCATTTTAGAAAAACTAACAGACTTAAGATCCGGAGGGAGGCTGTTGAACTTACCGCTTTTTCAAGCAAAATTGACAAAAAGGGTAAAAATCCCGTGAAATTGTGGAGGAAACGTCCGTAGTGAGCACTGGTACCACCAACGAACATCATGCAATGCACGTACAGCGGTGGTCTTGTCTCAAAAGTGTCGTTTTTGTTTCAGATTATTGCTGCTGTCCAGAAAAGCCAGCAAGGTGATGAAGTGTCTCAGATAGAGAATAGCCAGTCACCATGCACGATATTGTAGTTTCCTTCGTTCCCGCATTTCATTTCCTCTGTGGTTACTTGACAGACTTCATGACGGTCTGTGCGCAAAGAAACTGTTCCCTTCCTGCTTAGACCCGATCTTATTCTGTGCTGCAAGAACCACACGTGACTGATTTGAAATGCTCCTTGTCGCACGTTTTATTTATTTTTGAAGCGTTCACAGATAAAAGAATATTAGTTTTGTTGCAACGACTTCCGCGATGCAATAAAGAATATTTCCGAAGTGAAGTGTGGTTTTTCAAAAGCTCAGCAATGCCGGCAGATTGAAATTGAGACCTCAGCTTGCAGAATAAGCATGTTTGTAAAGCGGGCGTACGTGTTGAATGAGTTATCACTATCTCGGACAGTTCGGCGATGGTAGTCGCAAATGTTTTATACGAAAAAAGTGGGTTTTGGAAGAAACTTCAAAACGCTAGACTACAAAGGTTTCTTGGTTACCCTAAATATAAGCTCTAAACGTAAATCATATACTTTTAAATAAAATAAATAGTGTTCCCATTAGGTGTAGTGTCTTATTCGCCGAAACGTCCATCGCCGAACTGTCCCATTCTGACAATATCATTCCACATCTTTGTTCAGTTCAGTGTGCGACCTGAGTCGTTTGTCTGACGCGAGCACACCGTTGCTATGGTGATTGTATAACAACGTTTGAACTTTACCACGGATCAAATGGAACAACTTAAGGAACGCACAGTATCAACTTCCAAACAATGTTAGCATATTATTTATTACGCGCCGGTTCTAAGAAGATACATTATTTCGCTGGTAGTTTCTTAAGTTTAATTAACTCTGTCAGGTGCGTTGTTCATTCTGTATTCCCAGGTGACATTCACCCACACCACTGCGGCAGTGCTGTGTGAACCGCGCACCATCCATGTGTTTCGTGTCGTACTTTTTGATATGTTTGCGCGCGAGAATTTTGAAGGTCCCACGAAAACCCACACATAGTCCGAATTTGTGCATTTTCACAATGTAGTGAGCAGAACAAAACTTACGCAGACTGATGTTAAGGATGTTCAAAGCANGACTGTGGAGCCGGAACTAAAATTTCAAGCTCCAGGCATCTAAATTTTTGTCTCCGGCTCCAGAACAATTTGTTCCACAGGCGTAGGAGCAGGCAAATTTTTGGGGGTGCNAAAGATTTTTGCCTAACTTGCCCGAAAAAACTCCAAAAAAGTGCCTCCCCCAAAAAAATAAACGATTGCATTTCATTTCACGTTGGGCGCATTTTTTCAAATCAAGCCACTTAAAGCACCATTTTTACCCAAACTTGCCTAAATTTCCCCCTAACTTATCCAAGAAACATGACCTCAAAAAGAACAATGTCTGCACATTCAATTTGGGAACCATTGTTGTAGATTCAAACCACACACAGCAATTTTGTGAAGGTTTTCACAGATTTTGCCCGGATTTTCACCAAATCAAAACTTTTGGGGTGCGGTTGCACTCCCGCCTCCTGCACTAGTGATTTGGTCCGTTGAAAACTGAAAACCATTGTATTATTGGTACAATTGACTTGCCCCACAAACTATGTCTGTTGAACGGGAACTCAAATTTCAGGCTCCGGCTTCACAGCCCTGGCTTAAACATACATTGTATTGTATTGTGTGTAACGTCTTCACTCCCACACGCAAAACGCCAGACTTTTAACATGCATCGCAGTAAAGAGAAAAAAACATAAATACACGAAAGAAGACGAGGATGTATACATTGCGGTAGTATAGAGCATACGCTTGATGGCGCTAATGCATTTACTATACTTTGATGAAATACAAGCTTTTAAGACACACGCATGAATGTCGCCGTCATGATTATTATAATGAAGAACTGCAATGACTTCCAAGTACATCGATGTATAGAATGCATGAGGGTGTTGGAGGCTGCGAAGGACCAAAGGTCATCTAGGCTGCAGACCTCCCATTCTAAGTGAATCCTTTATAAATGCTGAAACATTTGCGTTATATCAGGGTTTCTTTTGAGGAAAAGGTTAGGTACCCGGTATGGACCTGTAGGGACCCAATTTCTCTGATTCTAGGGACTCGATGATAATTTTCTCTGATTCTAGGGACCACTAGGGTACAGAGTGGGGCACTGTGCCATACCCCCCTCAGACCCTAAAATAAAAAAATGTATAAACAGTATTCGGCAGTGGCGTAACTAAGAGGGAGCAAGGGCTTCAACTTAAAATAAACTGACTTTGTTTTGTAGTCACTCATATATGCACTACGCAAATTTTTTGTGACTACTGTACGTTTCCTCTGCTTGATTTTCATTTTACGGTTTCATTCTTCTGACAAAATTGCTTCACGCGTGGCTGTTAAGTAACTTAACACCAGAAAAAATCTTCGGCTGGCGTGAGATGTGAGCCCACAAACTTCAATAAGCGTCTTCGATAAGCGATGCATGTCTAAAACTTATAACATCCAAGGTCTATTTCATGAGCCTCAGACAACAAAAGTTCAGTTTTCTGTCTCACCCGCTAATAAGTTTCCTAAAAACATTATACTAAAACTTGCTTCCAGAATGCACAAAAATGCGTATTTTTAGGTGGAATTTTGCAAAATGTTCCCTGGGCATGCCCCCGGACCCCCCTAGAATGATCGTGCCTTCGGCGCTATCCCTAAAGTTGATTTGTGACCTCACACGATTGTGACGAAACTTTTCCACCCCTCAGAAATTTTCTGCGTACGCCACTGCTTGGGACCCGATTTTCAATTCTAGGGACCCAAATCGGGTCCCTAAAACACCTTAAAAAAAACTGGTTATGTTCATGCCACTAAAAAGGCTTGAATCTGCGATGCGCATTGCACATAATCCTGCACCAGCCCAATTTTTTTCATTTAGCCTACAACAAATAACAAGAACCACTGTTGCAACGGTCAGTTTTACTTGGTGTGATGAATGGCGCGCTCGGACCTCGTGGTGTGGGTAAAATGAACGAAAATGGTCAACGACTTCTTGAACTCTGCACCAACTACAACCTTGCACTTACTAACACCTTCTTTGCTGGCTCCCTCAACTCCAAAGTAAC
>JGI24159J19872_10009877_pt1 | contig 12507 bp, 6 predicted proteins | sample Ectturendosymbi4_FD_19872 | JGI IMG/M metagenome (IMG submission 19872)
CTTTTCTTAACCTTCGAGATGATGAAGATAGGAATGCCAATAAAAATTGCTGGAACAATTGTTGGCTGAGAAAATTTCCACCTAGACCGTTATGAAAAAAAATTCCGTCACGGACAATACTTTTCAGAATCTTTGTCACGCGATATGTGGTCCAAAAGAAAACGAGTTTAAGCCAAACAATTGAAAAACATCTTCTTATGTGCGAATTAAAGAATTAGAAATGGTATCTTGCACTGTTTCGTTCACATCTGCATGGTTTGGGGGTAACAAATGGCAAACGGCAAACGCAAATTTTCATGATGCAGTGCTAACAAGTTGTGAGAAAACGTCGCCTTTCTTAATTATTCTAGGCCAAACAAATTGTGGTTGAATGAACTTTGCAAATAAATTATTCAGGCATTTACCTTCGCCTTAATAGCTAATTTTCCCAGTTACTTTGAAACATTGCCTATATTTATTAATCTTTTTATAAAATAAATTCTTAGCAGTTTTGAAATTGTAATCATCTTGCAGGCTCTATTTTATTACCATTGTTGCAAGTGTGTTGTCAAGTGACACGAAGCAGTAGCAATTTACTTATTAAAAATCTGAAACATGTATCAAAACTTGTTTAGACGTTGCTTTGAACTACTGTTTGCAGCGTCATTTTGATTTACTTCAAAAGTTGGCTGTTGGACAAAATAATCGTTGTCTCAGCAAGAAGTTGTCTGGGTGGATTTGTTTATTGTCAAAAGTGCTAGGTGGCAGCGGTTAAGGTTGTGCTGTTATACAAATTTTAAAAAACAAGGTACTAAAACAAATTTTTTTTATTTTTTTAAACCTTTTTATGAAGATGAAGATGACGATACCAACAATAAGAAGTCCTGCTCCCACAGCTCCAGATATTGCTCCAGCTATTTTTCCATCTATGGGAACAAGCAATGCTGTTGAATCCAAACTAAGCGCAAATGAAAGAAACCTAATTGCTTGTCTTTTCAAAATCAACAATGTTGGCTGCTCACGAAACTTTCACACTTTAAAAGCCAGCAATTAATTAGCATAAGCCCAAAAAACTTGAAATTTTCATTGGTTGGTCGACCTGACATTTCAGTCAAATACAGTTTTTGATTGAGTTACAGACCAACAGCAGTTGTGATGCATGGTCCGAAAATCTCCATCTGGATTGTATATGGCTTAAAAAACTGCTTTTGAAAGGTAAGGACACGTTACTAGTAATCAATGCTATTCATCATTTTAATGTTTAGCATTTTTGCAAACAATACCCGATAGGTTTAAGTCATTAAAATGATCGATGAGTTTATGCTGAAACGTACAGCACACTGTTTAGACGTTCACACGAAGGCGGATTTGGACAGTGCATCATCGTTGACGAATTGCCCATATTTTGTTTCTGGCTGCTTTGAACCGATTTACTGAATATTGATGCTACTCGAAATGGTAGTCGTAAGTTGGGTGGTTTTCAAATATCAATCTCTGCAAATGTTTCTATAATCAATCCCTCCGAAATGGAATCATAAGTTAAAGGTGTTGTGACTTCTTACATACGTTTAGGTAATTAAGAACATCTCAGTTTCTGCTGAAGTCAAACATATGAAATGAAAAGTAAAGGAACAAAGAAACACGGAACCACTGTTTTTGGTTTATTTCTGGTATTTTACGCAAACGTTGCATTGCACTAACTGACCGAAAAATCATAATCAAATAATTTTCATTCCATCTGCAAGATTGTACGTTCTTTTCAGAACTTCCTTACGAGCTTCTGCTTGGTTTGCTACTTTTTTAGTGATGTATCTTATTCGTTTGTCCGCAAATACATTTTAGTTCTATTCTCAAGAGTGTCGTTGTAGAAAATGAGGTAGTTGATATCGGAGTAGATTGAATTGTTCTATAATGGTGTATTATTGTCTTAGTTGAATAAACGTTTTTCAGTATAGGTATATAGCAGTTTGAAATGATCTCAACATAACGTTGTAATTCTAACTCCAAACTGTCTCCAACTCGATGATGAAAAGCAACACAGGCACTCATGCACCAATGTCACGCTACGTTCAGTAGCAGTAAGGCATTTTCCAAACTTCCATCGTGAAGATACTAACACTGAAAAAGTGAATATGAGTTTTATGCGATTTCTATCAGGATTCGCATACATCCCAATAAGAAATTGCAAGAAATTGTTAGGTTTTAAGAGTTTTTCTAGTTTTTGTGATTGAACCAATCGGTCAGGTATGACAATTGCGCATGAAAATAAGCCAATTGTGTGGTGAGGAGCTAGCAAAAGGCAATTCTGTGAGGAAAAATATATGTTATAAATAATATAAAAATCTTTTCAAATTTTACATTCTTGGAGAGGTGTTGCCTTTTCAACATTTTTGTGTTGTCACAAGTTAAGAGACAAAACCGGTCGTAGCGTGTTTTCAAATTAGTGCTTTTTGTTGTTTCCTTTCTTTTTTGATCATTACCCTTGCATCTGTTTCATGCATGGGATAAATTCATCGAACATTATCATATTTGACCTAAAAGAACTTCCTAATATTAATAGATGCAAAATTATTACTGACGTTTGCAATAGCTTCAAGTAAAGGAACGTTTCATTGTGGGCAATCTCCCATCATTACAAATTTTGTTTGTAAAAGTGCTCACAATTTTATGTTAGTTGCAGCAACCACAAATGTGTCTCCTGCAATTATGCGCATGTTTCAATAATCACTGTTCAAGGTGAACTGTGAATCCGGGACTTCTGTCACAATTTTTAGGAGGTATTGCACTACTTCAAGACGTCAAAGCAAGTTTATTAAAATGTATCTGACTTCTAAAAAAAGGAATTCATCCTATTCATCTTTGAATCAATTAAACATGACAAACATTTGTTTGTATACTTGCATGTCTGTAATGTGACGCTATGATGCCACATAAAACCATGTGCCTTTACACTGCAAAAGAAATTAACTCACTGAACAAATGCTTATGCTGCCATGCAAACTTCTCCATCTGTTTGGACTTAGTTGTGCTGAGTGAGCAACGGCAAAGATCGAACGTGCCTCCACGTTAAGTTGAAAAGAATTGCTTAAATTATAAATTACAGTATAGCACGCATGGGGGAGAGTATTGGTTTGCAGCAACGGTGAAAAGAAACGATAATATGAGACTCCGCACTCTGTTTCTGGTGCAGCTTTAATTAGAAACTTCATTGTTGGTTTTCCAGAATGATTCTTCACTGATTCGAAGCGATATTTTTAATTCAGATAACTGGCGATCTTACTTGAAGCAATTCAGCATCAGAAGAAGTTTTCACATATTTATTCATTACTTCGAAATGTTTAACATGGAGTCCTTTCACCTCCCACATCTCGTCCTATGTTCTTAATTGATTTCACTCCGTACCAACTTGCAGATCACTTGCAAAAGTTTTCAACTAATTTCCTAATAAAAGNTTGTCGGATTTGGAATGACCNAACGATATGTGTGAACATGTACTCAACTGTCTTTCTTTAGTTCTNCCTTGAAGCAATAAATATTTGGATGTAATAAATCATTAGGTTTGCGTGGTTCAANAACCGAACTATCACATTTTCAGCATATTTCGAACTTTTTCGGAGCTTGTTCGAATTTGTGAAAATTGAGAACCTTCCCCGTTCATGTAGTGTGCAAGAGACTTTAACATATTTTATTTACTCGGTGTCATCTTCGGAAAAGCAAAATTCTTATTTGGTGCGCTCAAGTAAACAATCTTCTCACTTTTTGTCACAAATTTTCGAATAAAAAATTTTGAAGCACTTTGAGATGNAACGCTGAAGCAAGCTCGTAATATACCCGCATTAAACACTAATGCCAAAAAGGTTNCTTAAATAGTGCTTTGTAATCCGCAATTTCAGTTACGATTTGAAAAGCTTCCACAATAGNATTTAATGTAATTTGNTACTTTTAGAACATCTTGCATTATTTCCTTGTTGTTGTTGTATTTTTCACATCTCATGTGTTTTCGTACTTTGTGTAACTTAGCACTACGCACAGGTTGCATTTACGTCTCGCTTTTGTTCGGAAACATGAATTCATGATTTTAGGAGCCTTTCAAAAATGCCTAGTCATCTGTGCTTCACATGAATTATGCTTTTGTGTGGTTCGGATGCATTGAGTCAAACGATCTTGGAGATGTTTGAATAGAAAACCAAATGTGATGATTATCGGGTGGTACAAACCACAGATGGTGATCATAACATTTCGCTGCTAATTTCTCCAATTCTTTGTTGGTATTTTCCGAGGTTTTGGGTGCAATCGGTCTCTAAAACGGTATTTTTTGCGATGTTGACAGACCTGCAGTAGAGTACGAAGAGTAAAATGTGAAGGATTACTTAGATCATTGGTAAATACCTAATGACGATAGATTGAAGTCTTTGTTTGATTTCAGAAAGTGGATGATTGCGAAATTCCAATCTTGAAAGCTGATATGACCACACTGTACATTGCAGTAAGCGGGGATGCGCGAATATGACTGGGATGTAGTAAATTTTTTCGTTTGCTTTACCAGAGGCATCCTTTCTGTCAAATCGTTTCTTTTGATATAGCTACAGTAGTTAGCACTGCAAAAGACCGAATTGGGAGATTTAAGATTGATTATTTTGATGTACAGTACAGCACCCTCATTAACATGCTCATCGCTTGAAGCGTGTTTTCGGTCAGGAATTAATTGTTGAAAAGTTACTGTATATTGATTCAAATCTTTTTGTCCGCTTATTAGGCTTGTGAGAGAAAAATTAACGCATTTACAAACAATACTTCTTCCCTTTCAGAGAAAAACACAAATAATTTTGAAACGTTGTTGCTCATGTTCTAAGGACAAACGTATGGTCAATGCTAAATTTGTTTCCTAATGTTGATACGCACCTGGCGACGAATAAACTGGTGGATTTTCCTTTGGCACTGGAGGAAGGCAGATACCTTCCACTGGTGCCCAAGAACTTGTTGCGTCGCAGAAGGATGATTGGATCTGAAAAATGACCCTGTTACTGCAGCTCCTCACTTTTGTACAATCAAAGGACTTACCAGAAATTTGACTGGTTCAGAAAAGCCAGGAAGTTCTATTAAACGTGAATCATCGGACTGTTTCTGATTCTTGAACTTTACCAAGGGTTGTCCGCTTTTATTAAGTGTCAAAATCTGAAACATGTTTCACAATTGATGTTTGTGTAATATCTTTGTTTTATTATGCCTATCCTTCGTGTATTTCTCTACATAGTGCATTAGGTTTATGTTATTCATTTTTCTACGCATTTTGTTAGATTACCCATTAGCGCTAAAATGCTCGAAATACAAGAACGAATGCAAAGGAATGCTTGTTGAGAAATAAAGTTGTTTGATGAAAACATGGAAAAATCACAAAATGTGAAATAAAAGTTGGTAAGATACAAAATATATAGAAAAGTCCAATGTTCGTATTGTTCGTCTTCAACTCGTCTTTTAATTGCGTTTTGCTGAGTGTGGCGACATTCCTAAACTCAGGAGATCTTCAAAAATCGCACAGTTTTCATCAGGTCCTGCCAAATATTTTGGTTCTACACCAAGGTGTGATTTGACCAGATCAAAATTGCAATCATGACGTCTAGTTCTTTGTCGGCTGCTGATTTTGGGTGACGTTAGATTACAAAACCTGAGGAATCTGTACACGCTACGAGTGTGAAACTCGGCATGTTACTGCGTACTGTTTCTGTACATCACAACTCGTTGTGAAAACACCACTGTTATTGTTTGCACTTATTATAACAATCTTTCAGTTGTTGCCCAACATTGTTTAACATGTGCAAAATTTGTATCAACGACCGATTTAAAACGTGAAATATTTGGAACGTTTGAAAACTCCAGTTTAATAACAAGAGAAGGTGGACGTTCATACATGGCGCTTTTGCTTTTGCAGTCTGGCTGTCGACCTTTTCCTTTTTATTTCACTGATGAATAACACGCCATAATGTTTAAACTTATATATCAGTGTTTTATCGCATGTTACAACGGTGTGTGTATGGAGAAAGAAAGCTGACCACATTTCGTCGGTCCAGCTTTTTGCCAATTAGGTTGGAGCAAAATACAAACCTATCAACTGCAATTCGCATATCACAAATGTTGGCGTTGCAACATGTTTAGCCGTGCATCAAAATGCCTTGGTTTCAATACTTTCAACAAAATTTTCAAGAGCAACGCCGATTTTCGCAAAAAAGTATCCGGCATGCATTATGCTATGTTTTTCTATTAATTACTTTTTAAAATTTAAAAAGTTTTTTTTGCAATAGCCATAACGTAGAACATTGCAAGCTGTTGGTGAATTTTCTCTTATATCGTACATTATTACATACAGTACAGCTGCACCTACCTCATATGAAAACAATTTGTAGTCTGTGTGATTGGAAACTTCAATTGTACAGTTTGAATCATTGACAACCCTGGCGGATGGAATTGGAACAAGAAGTTTCGGTATCCTAAGTTTGTTTTTAGCTTTCACTTGCAAAGCACCATCCTCTCCAAAATTTGCTGATACCTGAAAGATAATGCAAGTTCCAGATTTGCTTGCTTGCATGTAACACAAGAATGTTCATCTTCTTTTGTCCCAACCTTGATTTCGTAATCAATCTCGACAGATAAATTTTCCAAAATAGTTGTAAAGCTGCTGTAGTTCAATTGCTTCTTCACTGAACTTGTAAAGTTGAAAATCTCCACCTGATGGAAATAACAGATTATAAGCTAAAGGAACCAAGACAGTCATCAGATAAATGTAAAGTAAAAATTTTGTAAATGTTACAGAAAAACCTACTTTTACGTGTCGTGTGTGCCATTGACGTTCAGGCCATTTTAAAACATATAAACCTGTTCTTTTCCTTTATTTTGCTTTCTAAAACTGAACTTTGTTCAATATGCATACTTGAGTTAATTACTATACGCCCTATAACTGAAACGTTTTAGCGTATTTTGAGTTTTTCCTGTGATAAGCCAATGTAATTTTGCGAATATATGTAATCCGTCTGAAAGGTACTATATTTTTTCTTTTTGGAGTATTTTTCAAATCTTTGGTGTAGTTATCACATGCTTTTAATTAAATTGCTGTAATGACGGCTTTTCACATGTCGTAATATCATAATCAAAGTGCATAAGCACTTTGCCAAGCTTTAAACTGTGTGTTAGACCAAGAAAACTGAAAAGTTGTAAAGATATGACCTCAATGCTGCTTGAGCAATTTCGATCCCGGAGGTCACAGAGTAAATTTTTATTGGGAACCGGGCTGTTTCTCGACGTAGGTGGAGTCGCAAATGTCAACCACGATTAACATGACGTCCTTACGACCAAGGTCGATAACGGATTTCACACTCGCGACTGCTTTTGAAAACCGCAGCTTCCACGTTTTTCCTGCTGGTTCTGTTGGCTGAGTTCAATTCAGACAAAAATCTAGCAAAGTATGCAGTAACTTGCATTACAGAGTACACAGCAACTTAACCTAACTACAAAAAGTACAATGACCGGGTGACTTCACAAAACCAGCCACGAATGCCCCCTCAATCTGCCAAAGAAAAGTGAGACGTCATGAAAACCAGCTTTGAAGTTAGAGCAATAGTTTACTTGCAACCAAAGACGTACCCGGTACCGATAGTGTGAATGAACCAACAGCAAATATTCTGATAAACTAAACTGAAATGGCTATAGATTGCATTCACAGGCAGTGATATCACAACGGGTAAGCATAGAGGGACACTCATCATGCGCAGATGTAAAGGGGCCACAGTGCTGTTTCTAACAAGAAGTCATTACTTCACAGAAACTTCTAACAAGAAAAAGCATTACGTCACCAATGTGAATGAATTAACTTTGTCTTCGACGCAGGCATTGCCACGCTTCTGCTAACGCAATGAATTATTTCCAGGCAAAAACGTTTCTTTTCAGTTTTATCATTTGTTAAAACATAGTCGTTGTTTGTAACCATTTTATACGATTCCACATGGATGTTCAGGCGTCAGTGATTTTTTATGGCGATTTGTAATACTTCGGTAACTACGATGGATATTTCAATGCAGAAACAATTCTTTGCTATGGCAGCTAGATGACGAATGCTAAGCGGATGCGCAGACGTTTCTTTATTAATCTAACGTGCTTTTACATTATCCAGGGTGCCAACTTTTGTGTCCATTTATTATGTCAACGACCACGCTTTGACAGGTTTTCATAGAAAGCAATGTTTTTCACTGCATTCCAGTGTAAAGATATAGTAGTACATGATAATGACATCTAAACGTTATCACAACATTTGTGGTTATTAAACTATCATTTAAATACAACATTTTTCTGCCGTAACAGTTGTCTGTAACAAGCTTGTAACGCAGACATTTACTTCTAAAATTAAGAAAGCAAATTAGGCCTATACTTCAATTTTCTTATGAATAGCCCATTGTTTTAACAAAAATGTCTACCTTTAATTCGACTTTTGCAACGGGTTCATTGTTTTGATAGCATTGAATTTGGAAATTGAACATCAGTACTTGCACGGCGACAAGAAATATGAAGTGCAATAAACAACTAACGCAATATTTAATTGCGATCTTTAGGCACTACTGCATTTTTGACAACATAAATGTTTTCACCTGAAACGATTTCATGTGTACGTCTGTATGAACCTTCATCAGCTGTGAGAAAGTGTCACTCCACACAAGTCGAGCTGATGATTCAGAGCAAGGAAGTGGTTCAACAGAGATGTTTACTGAAAAATTTAGTCAAAGATGTAATGCACACCCCTTTTCAGCACAAGCCATTTTTGTGCAGTTTGATACAAACATTTGGCTTCCAATTTCAGACACAATTTAATATCAACACATTTTTGTTTCTCCAACTAGAAAGTAAAATAAACACAACAAAGCCCACACATTTCTCACTAACCAACCTTGATTACAGCGTATTTCTAAAATTTAGCAAAAGGAAATCTGCTTTTTAACTACCAAAAACATGTACGTTTTGATAAGTTATAATCACTTGAACACACCAAAATTACTATTTAATTGATTTCAAACTTTTTCAATTATCGCGTTACCTGCTTTTGAAACACAGATTTTCTGAAGTGGGCAGCTAGTGACCAACATTGGTTTCATTCTGAGCATATTTCTTCACAAGAATCTTAATAGGAATTTTTCCCATACGCCCTTTTGATATTTTACAAAATAGCAAACTTCAAAAACTTACTGTCTCAAACATTCGTAAATATTTCAAGAATTAATAAAATGTTACGTAAGACAACAAATTTCCAAGTGGTTTAACTTTAACAAAAACTGTAGGATACTTTTACTGCAGTGTTTATATTAAAAATAGTACAAAATTTAGAAAGTATTTTTGAACAAATTTGATCATCTTTACACGCATTTCATATAAAGATGAAGTTATTTTTGCAAAAGCAATCACATTTTTGCAAGTTTCATCTTTGAAGTGTTTGCAAAACTCGAAAAAACTAGAAGTGCTCGAAATGCTGCCATATTCAGTTTGCAAGCTTATTTTACCGCTCACAACAGTAATCAAAATTTAAGCCACTCTTTCTTTGTGAAAGCGGTATTACCTTTTTTTTGCAAAACTAAAACTTGAGTCAAGAAATTGGCTATTCACGAAACTCGGAAAAAACTGTTGAATTGAACATATCGCCTTCCAGCGGCGTGGAATTAATGACCATGGCATAACTGGAAATATTTGATCTACTTTGATGTTATTTTGGATTTACCAGTGTGTTACAGCAAGGGGAAAAATGAAATTTTATGTTTAGTTAGAATCTAACTTGTCATGTTACATTTACTTCGAATTTTTGTTTGTTCTGGAATTAACAGTGTGTTACATCAGGAGAAATATGTTACCTCAGGGGAAATATGAGATTACTCCCTTCGTTAGACAATTTGCATAATGTTAAACAATTGAAATTGGAATATTTGGCTTTTACGCGCTGATGCAACAGGCTGATACTTTTCGTCTGGACTCAAATATAAACGATCAGGAAATACAGGGAAAAGAACTGTTTTTCGAAAGATATCAAGCTGATGTGTTTAACACAATTGCGGCGAGACCTTTGCTTTTTGACGGAGTTTTGAATGCGTAATGGCATGATTGGGTCCGCTACAGTTCAGCTTGCACCCACCATTGCGTACACATACAAACACGTTTTTGCGAAGATAAAAGCCGTTGCACCAGAATTTCCAGATGTTCGTTTTCTGGCATTTTTTGCGAAAAGCTTATTAATCCCACTGATAAAAGAAGCCAAGAAGCAAACACTCCCAGCATGCTTTCAGGCTCAGAGTTAATTACAATCAGAAACTGGCTATCGTGTACGTATTCATCGAGAGATTGAAAATCTGATTGCAGACCTGTATAAAACTGATGAATTAGTCACGTTTAAATAATCAAGTACCAGTGGCACGAATTATTTTTGGAGATTTGCAAAATATGTCTTAAATACAGTCTAGTAACAAATTGCTGTGCCATTCTTGATACTCGTTAAGATGCGCAAATAACTCAACTGCTAATCCACATTTTTCTTTTGGTTTCGTTCGTAATCTTATACCTCGCATGCAACAGTTTGTCCTTGTAACCAGCTCGTGAATAATCAGGTATAATTTAGTTGATTCAGATCAACCAAGAGGTCCTCAGAGATCAAGTAAATGCGCACAATCTTTGGTGCTGTTGAAGACAGTGCGTATAATCACTATAATCCTTAATTTCAATGTGCGTTGCAAATATTTTAGACTCTGCGTTGTTAAACACCAAGGCGCATTTCTGTTTTGTTAGCTTGAACCGACGAATAACGTTTGACATCTATCTGCTACCGGTAAATACGAAGCAGAAACTACATCGAAATGAGTGTCGGTGGGCAAATCATCAGTCAGCGAATCGAAAAAGATCCTGATTCCTAGTTCGGTGGGAAAGCAGACCTTCTCTTTGGTGGCCACGGTAACAAATAGAATATGTGCTTTTGGGTTCGTGCTCAACCCCATGAGCATCAGTATTGTCAAACATAGTGTGGATAAGGTGATTGTTTGATGTGTGTTGGGTCGTAATGGCACCATCGGGTCATACTTGTTTGAGGATGCGATTAGACGCCCGGTTACTGTGAACACAGACCGATAAAATGAACTAATGAGAAGAACGAGTACACATGGACACCATGGGCGTCGGTAGAAATATTTCAGGTGGGGGACAACGTCACCATTTTGCTTATCCTTGTCAGGCTACTAACGATACAATGCAAATGTACGTTTAAAAAATGCTTTGCAGTTTCGACAAGCCTACACCGCAAAGAAAAACCAAATATTATACGACAACAGTCACAAAAATGCGCTTCGTTGGCAGCCATAGCCAGGTATGTTGCCATAAATTTCACTGTCGGCTATCTGCAGATTTTCAATCCAGTGTTTAGTGTTGTTTATATGTGCTATGCGCATTCAGATCGTTCATTTGATATGCTGTTTGCTGTGGTTTATGCTAAATTACTGGAGATGGTATTATAACAAATAGTAACAAAATGGTTTACTTTAGTCGTCCAAGGTCATTGACCTGTCAAGGTCATCACAGGTCAAATCCAAATTGGCTCAACATCATAAATTGAGCTTTGTGATATATAGAAAAAACAGAGAAAAACGGAAAAAAAACAAAAAACACAGAAAAACCATAGAATAAACAAAAAATCAGAGAAAAAACAGAAGAATAAACACAAAAAAACAGAGAAAAAAACGAAAAAAGAGAAAACAGCCAAGAGAAAAAACAGAATGTATGCTTTTGGGTTCATGCTCAACCCCACGAGCATCAGTATCGCCAACACAGTGTGGATAAGGTGATTGTTTGATGTGTGTTGGGTCGTAATGGCACCATCGGGTCATACTTGTTTGAGGATGCTATTGGACGCACGGTTACTGTGAACACAGACCGATACATTAAACTAACGAGGAGAAAATTCATCCTGAAGCGACGAGTACACATGGATGCCACGGGCGTCCGTAGACATTTTTCCAGGTGGGGCAACGTCAACATTTTGCTGATCATTGTTAGGTTGCTAACGATGCAATGCAAATGCGCATTTAAGATACGCTTTGCTATTTCTACAAGCCTACACCGCAAAGAAAAAGCCCCATGTTACGAAAACAGTCGCAAAAATGCGCTTTGTTCGCAGCCATTGCCAGGTATATTGTGATAATTTTCACGATAGGCTATCTGCAGATTTTCAATGCAGGGTACTTCTTTTCACTGAAGTATTGCCAGGGTCTTTAACAAAACCACAAACAGGGCCGGAGCAAGCCATTCCAACGCCTTAGGCAAAATCCATTTTCAGCGCCCCCTCATGTGTTCATATCTGATGACGTCAACCGTGCCACTACCTTCATGCAAAACTACCTATCGACTTTTCTTGACAAACACTGTTACAAGCCAATTTTTACAGCAGGGGTTCTCAAACTTTTGGTGTTATGGAGCCCATGAAGAGATTGACCATAATTTACGGAGCCCCACAATAAATTT
>JGI24159J19872_10009878_pt1 | contig 12505 bp, 7 predicted proteins | sample Ectturendosymbi4_FD_19872 | JGI IMG/M metagenome (IMG submission 19872)
TGTTAGAATGACTCTTCTATAAAACTCCTTCAGCAACATTTTGCAGTACCCTCAATCGATGTTAACTATTTCAAAAGCTCCATTTGCTTCCTTTTCTATGCGCATGGCGGTACACCTCACACCTCACGCTATGGAAATGTACCAGATCTTACACCTCATGCTATAGAAACCTCACACCTTACACTATGGGAACTGACGCAATAGACCTCAGGCTGCACCTGGGTAGGCAACATATGGCAGTAGACCTCACGCTATAGTAGCACCTCTGGTCCTAAGGTGATGCAAGCGTTGCCATGGTGCCATGTTTTTTGAAAGCCTGCTTAGAGCAAGTCAATAGCCTTATGAGCTTCCATGAAACGAGATATTGTTCCTTTAAATAATAAAATTTTCCTGTCCTAGTGCTAGGGCAATGGTTCCCAGGCCACGAACCAGTACTAAGCTGCAGATCAGTTGGTATTGTGCTGCAAAATTGCAAAATGTATACTGGTGGTGTCCACTTGTCTGCATTTGCAAACAGGTTGGGGACCACTGTTCTAGAGGACAGGCATGTCAACTTTGGAGTGGATTATGCGGGGTGCAGCCAAAAAAAGTTAAGAAACACAGGATTAGCCTGTAAAAACGTTTGAAGTACACCCTGCTTGTCTAGTTTCAGCTAGCACTTTAGTAATCATGCATATTATGCTTTAGCACTCACACTGGTATACCGAAAAAACATGTTGACCAAATTGACTTCAAGTTTTGAATTGATGGCCAAAGTGCTGTTGGATTTAGAGTCGTGATGAAATTAGATGCAGAACCAATGTTTTTAAAGCCGTTTTTGGTTGTCAAAATGACCCCCTAAAATTTTGCAATGACACCTTCAATTCTGAAAGCCTAGATATGGTTTTGCTTTGAGCTGAAGTAAAACGATTTGAGATAAGCATGCTTTCCTGCACGTAGCTATTGCAACATGGGATGCAATGAAGGGCCGACACAAGTCTCTGGCGCAGAAGTTGGAAGCGGAAATTGTAAGAATGGTATACGTGCATTGTCATGCGCACCGCCTCGCTTCGGCCTCTTTCTGTACTGCCGCAAATTTGTACAGTGTACGAAAATGTGAAAGCACTTTAATGCAATTATGGAAGTGTTCTACTGTTTTACCGTTGCGATCGGCTTGCCTGGCGATGCATCAGACTACAATGAAGACAAAAGATCGGCAGTTGCAGCGCGCATGCAGAACAAGGTGGTTGTCGAGTGAGGCAACGGTGAGAGCTAGGAGTGAGATTTTGGCTGTTTGGGCCGCACTGAAGCCGCTGTGAGAAACTAAAAATGATGCAGTGGGCATCAGTGGCGGATCCAGATCAGGCGTTTGGGGGGTGGCAGTCAAATTGGGGGCGCCAAAATGTCTTCACTTGCTTAATACCAAAGGTTGTCTGCGACAATCGTTGTGTGTCACACAAAAGAGGTTATCTTTTGTAGGTTAAAAAGTGGCTATTTTTGTTGGTCGAACTATGCTATTTTTCAGGGAATAACCACAGTTTGAAAGCGCTTTATATCATTAATTCAGAAAACATTTGGAACGGGTCCAAAACAGTGGGTCTCGTTTTTCACAAGCTACACAGATCTCCTATATTTACAAAATGTATTTAAAAGGTATAAAAGCATACTGCGCGCCAGAGTTTGCCACTGTTTTGGCTATCCCTAGCGAAATCAGTGAAGAACAGTGTCTGCAACGCATGGTTAGAAACAGAGCGGTTCTTCGTAGATTTGGAAGTGACAACTCATGTCCCACGATAGGACTCAAATAAAAAGTTAAAAGACGATCATGTTTCCAAGCCAAGTTTGTGCATTTACATGTACATGAAAGACTTATTTATTGCTGAAGCAACAATCCAAAAACAACACGTGAATGTGAAAGGCATTTGCCAGAACACTATTTTAGGTAGCTTTGTTGACTATCGCAAAAAACGATCTTATAATCGTGTGATAGATTTACACTGGACCGTAAAGCATTTTGCCCTGAAATACATTTAATGCCACTTAAAAAGGCAGATTTTTAATCGAGTCTTTAAATACAATTTCACATTTTTCGACACCTGATTGCTGATGTGAAGAAAAAACATCAATCCCACCAAGTTACTAAAAAAGGTTGTGACCCTTTTCAACAGAAGTGGAAGCAAGAGGGTTGAGCCCCCCAAATTCACAATCAATACCTCCAAAATCACGCTCTAGTCTCCCCATGAAGCCATTTTTCAATCCATGGTATACTATTACGAAGTGCCAGAAGAAGCTCAAAGCCATCCCCAATGCTGTTGATCTGGCGATGGATCTGCTTCTATCCAGCCAGGTCAGAAAACACAGAGGAGAATCAGCCTATTACCAATTTGAAACCACGAACCTTCGCTAACACGACGGTCACCGGTAAAAAAGTTAAAGATTCACCAGAAGATTACTTTTTTGCTCAAATTTATGTGATGCAAGCGGAATTATCTAACAACCACCAAACTAAGCATTTTTCCGTCGGTTGCAGATTTCGCTAACCATGCCAAATTTGTCTTTTCATGGCCAGCGTGAGTTGTCTGCGGGTTTGCAGTTGCAACAAAAGATTCAAAACCACACAGCCATCACTAACTGTTGCCTGACGCATCGCCAGGTGGGGGTAAAATGCGCCGTCATTCCACCAATTTTGGACTGCACATATTCAGGTGTTGAGCAAAAATTGTTATGACCACGTAAAACCAATTATTCAATCCACTAAGCTGTAGATAGCCAGTATTTTGCCAAAGTTTCTGCGTCAAAGCTATAGGCGTACGAAGTGGGAGGGAGATTCGGACAAGATTGAAAAAATTCAGGAAAAACTTCCCGATGTTTTTGGGCAAGTGTATGAAACATAACCATCGCCCTGCAAAATTCTCCTATTCGTTTTTCCTCAAAGTGGCGCGAAAATTCGGGGGAATTGAAAATTTTGCCCCGCCTAAAGGCCAAGGTTCCCGTATACCTCTGGTTAGAGCTATGTACCATGATTTGTTGAGGCGCGTCGCTGCGCGCAGTAATCCGGGGCGTCACTACGAGGAGCAAAGGGCACAATTCCCCGGGTGCTGAATCACTATGAGGGCGCCGAATGACTGCGGGGCGCCGAAAAGTCCTAACAATGTCATACGAACTTCAGTGCAGTACATTTGCTTCCGAAAGACCTCAGGTTCGATCATAGGGGTGCCAAGCTTGCTTCTTGCCCCGGGCGCCATCTAACCTCGTTACGCGCCTGGTAGTAATTCAAAACTTCTCTGCGTTGTCCATGTATATGAAGTGAAGAGTTGCACAATTGCATATTTACGTAGGTCATAATTCTTTGAGCTAATCGAGCACGTCTAATGCATTTTTGTCACTTAGCGGTAAGTTGTTTGCTAACGTAAACATCTGTAGCTTTTTACGCGCTTCATTAGGGTTCAATCAGCAGGGGCGTAACGAAGGGGCAAGGGGGCGCAATTACCTGTGCGCCGAATCACTCTGGGGGCGTAGAAATATTGTGGGGGCACCAAAAAATATCAACAATGTCACCCGTACATTCTTCAATATGTACATTTGCTTCCGAACGACCTCAGATTCGAAAATGGGGGCGCCAATCTTGCACCGGGCGCCATCTAACCTCGTTAAGCCCCTGTCAGTTTGGAGATTAGTTCCGTCAAGAAATCCATCCACTCACTTTTATGTTGCAAAACTACGATGCAGACAAACTGCATACTCACGAACTGCACTGGCAATAACCCTGAAACTGGGTTTTCGTTTTCATTTTGGAGGCTTGTAAAACATTGAGTCAGGAATAAGTTTTCCACACTGCATTCCTATTTTTACTGCTGCCTTTCCTTTTCCTTTCAAGGCGGTCATCTGGCATTAAAGAATCAACTTGTAAAAAAACAGACCATTTTCATACAGCACAGCAGCAAGTCGAGAACTGCGAACATGACTGCGTTTGTGAAAGCTGGGCAGTTCTCACGCGGTAAAGAAAAAACGAAACAGTGTAACTATACGAAACAATAGCATCGTCTACGCTATTCGATAAGCTCCCCCTGGATCCGCCACTGCCCCCCCTGGATCCGCCACTGATAGGCATTGTTTTATTGCGACTTGTGAAAAAAAGTTTCATTATGGTGCTTTCCTTTTTGCCAGCATTGCTACTTCGCGTAACAGAACTGAGCAAAGTTTTTCAGGCAGAATGTTTTAACACAGCACAGATGAAAGCTTCCGTAGAACTGTGATAGCAATAAGTTATCTGATGCCGCTGCTAAATCCGAGCATAAGGCTGATTGGGAAAGGTTTGAGAATGAATTAAGGGAACTTACAACGCTGGATGGTTTGCCTCACTTGCCTGGCTCGTGTACGTGTCAAGTGGCATGGCATTTGCGAAGGCCTTTGAAAGTTTGGCAAACTGATCATCCCGATACACAGAAAGGGAAACAGGAGTGAATGCACCAATTACTGGGGCATGTCTCTCCTTAGCTTCCCTGGAAAAATGTACGCCAAGTGCATGGGCGTCGGAAAGGGGGAGTAAGGCACCCCTTGTATTTTAATATTTTTGGCAAAAAAAGGTTCTTTTCTTAGTACTGAGTGGGAAAAACAAATTTCAAAAAATCCCCCAGTCGTCCCCCCCTGGAAAAAATCCTTCCGACGCCTATAGCCAAGTGCCTTGTGAAAGATGTCGCGAAATAATTGAACCAAACTTGGATGATACCCAGTGCGGTTTTGTCGCGGCCATAGCACAACATAACAAAATGCCACTCACCAACAAATTTTCGAGAATTGGGAACATGCCAAAGACGTATAGGTTACACACGTTTTGACTATCTCGGTAAAGTAAATGACCGGTTCCGCGTGAAAAGCTTTGGGGAGTGTTGCAGGAGTAGCCTATGGTGTTGACGACCGCCTGTTACTGGCCGTCAAGTCACTGTATTTCTGCTCACAATCGGTGTCGGCGGAGTTAAATTACAACCGTTCACCGCTGTGCTTGACTCAGACAAGGGTGTGTACCAAGCCCGTAACTACCTTGGGACACCAGGTGGGGAGAAGAGTTTTCTGAGAGGGGCCCAAAATTTTTAAACTATGTCCAAAAAATTTTTCCAGGAGAAGCGAAAAATTTTGCCAGCCTTCGCCCCCTCTGCGTCCCTCCTGGTTGCGGGCCTGGTGTGTGCTGTCACCACTGCTCTTCGTATTCTATATCAGGGGACTCCAAACTACGGCCAGCGGGCCAAATCTGACACGTGAAGCCATTTTATCCGGCCGCAAAGCAAATTTTGCCAATAATGTAAAGATAAAATATTTTCAAAAAATGTGTTGATTTGCTAGAATGCAACATGTCCCGAAACAATCACATTACGTAAGATGTCCGGCCCTCGAACTGTTGTGCAATGGGTTATGTGGCCCTCTCCCAAAGAAATTGGAGACCCATGAATCGAATAGGCAGTCACAGCCTAGTGGACAAGGGTGTCACCTTTGGGGACTGCAGAAAATACCCGATAATCACAACCAGCGCTACAGGTTGAAAGAATTGTCATGGTGACAACCGCGTACCTATGTTTGTATTGGCAACAACAGTGACGGCATCATAGAATTAAGGTCCGAGCTTTTCTTTCCTGTAACGTTCGAACGCGTAGTGCCTGGTGTTGTATGACGTAATCGCCGTCATACGCGCCTACTAGAATCGGCGACTGTCACCTGTCAAAGCGATTATTACCGCACTCGCAGCAGTCAAGTAGTGAGATCGCCAGACAGGTTAAGTCTTTGACGTTTTTGTCTGCGTGTACGTTGTGTTTGGGATTTTGGTAATCGTACATCACGGCCCAGTACTTGGCAATCGTGTAATGACTTAGGCAACTTCTGCTTTGTCGGTAGAGAGGTGTACTTTTTGTAATCAACCTACTAATCAGTGCTTGTGCTTCGCAACGTTATTGTCCGCATGCGCCATCCGTCGAAACAAGTGTACTCGTAACATGTCGTGTCAGTCGGCGACAGTTGCCTAGTTCATACGTGTGTTATGAATAAACATGTGCCTTCCGAACATACGCTTATGGCCTGCAAACACGAGAGTAACTGCCCAAATTATATTGTTGAACAAACCGGTTGTGCCATTTGCGCAGCACCGTTTGTGAAAACAGGGGTGCCACGGGAAGGCGCTGCTACGTGCACATTTGTCTACAAGAGAATCTACTGCGGGAGCAGACATGCAGCAATCAGTATACCTGAAAAAATATTGTTGCGCCAGCACTTTTCTTAACGAGACAAGGCGGACAATATTTTGGTCTTTTCTGGCTCACGACTTCCGCCACTCCTGTTCAGTCTCCAGGTGTTCGATAAATACGTCGTCTCTTCTGTGCCGTGCGTGATTATAGGAATTTCAGGATTCAACCGTTTGATGTTTGCAAGCGATTTGGCGTTCTTTGTGACCTCTGAAAAAGGTTATTACCATCATGTATATTCGACCGGTTCGTAATTGCGTGTTATCAAGCTCGTAAAGAATAGCACTAAAAATTAGGTGTCATGTCCGCCTACAAACCCCTTCTCAACTGCACGTTGCAAAGTAAGTGTGGCGAAGCACTGCAACACGTGGAGAAATGCAAGTGCCTTGTGGCAGAAGTACAACAGATTTAAAGCGACTGGCATCGGTACGAGAAAAGCTGTGGTACTGCGAGATCTTCCGCGTCCGAAAATCATAATACGAGAACTTCCAATCAATGCAAAGTTTTCAGCTTTCGAAGTAGTTTTTTTCAATCCTAACCAATGGATATAATCTTTGGAAAAAAGGGAGATGGCGTTGTAACAAGCACAAGCGACCAAGAAGAGCATTGTGAGAAAATTTTGCGGTGTCTCCCTCAGGCAATGTGTGTAACAGTAAACGCCGCAAATTCTGAACGATGAACCACATCTCTTCCAAATAAGAATCTCAAAACTTCGATGGTTCGGCCATATAAGCAGAATGCCTCAAGAAAGATTAGCGAGGTATTTGATACTAACTAGTAACCACATCTATGGTAAAGCGGCCCGGAGATCGTTTGAGGAGCGTGTGGGGTGATGACACTTCTTGCCTGGCTTATAATCAGGTTGGGTTGGAACCACTCGAATAAACAGGGACTGCTGGGAACCGTGAAGTATTTCGTGAACCAGGGGGCAACCGGGCAACTGCCCCCCAAAATTTTCAAAAACATGTTTAGTTGTTAGGTACAACAAATTACAATCGTTTTGCCCTCCCCGAAAATATGAGCTGGTTGTGACTCTGTCAAGAACCAATTCTGCCGGATCCGCCGCCCTCACGCAAGAGAAGAAAGTAATGATGTCGATCATTTTTTTGGAAAGATGTACATGTAATATATTTTCATAAGCAGGTTATTTCAGTTATGTAATGCTCACACTAACATCTTAACAAAGCTGGTTCGCCACAAACTTGACTACACTAAATGCGAATAGAAGCGTTTATAAGTTATACCTTTCAATTTCTTCATGGTGTCATGTGCGATGGCCAATATAAAATTGGGCCAATCTTCAGCTTTAAAATCACTAACGGTTTACAAGTGCTTAAATGCAGCAAGGAGCAACTGTACTCAGCATGATCAACTACTACTTTTGTTATATTTCAGGTTAAAGTTTTCTATTGAGTCATTTCGTTTAATGCTATCGTAAAACACTGCCCGCTTTCTTTTCGTAATGTTTGCTGAAAGAGCGATCTTAAAGAAAGGTCCCATCCTTTGCCGATTGGCGTCAAGTAATTCTGCAGTTTCCGGAGTGTTAAGGTCGATTGTTGGTGATAAAAATGTTTCTACCAATGAGACCGTTTGTGAGCATCATGATCACGACGAATCATACCATCGACACGGACGTCCAAGCGTGGTGGTGTGGCCAACTTCTGTTCAAGAGGTCAGCGAAGTTGCAAAAGCTTGTTTTGCGCACAAAATGTGCATGACACCGTATGGGACTGGAACGGGATTAGAAGGCGGCGTTGCGCCGCTAAGTGAGTCAGTTTGTGTAAATCTCACCAAAATGGATCAAATTAGAGAAATTAGTGCCGAAGATTTCTATGCAACTGTCGAGCCAGGTGTTACGAGACTAGCCCTGAATTATGAACTGCGCAACACTGGTCTGTGGTTTCCTGTGGATCCTGGAGCAGATGCTTCGCTTTGTGGTATGGCAGCTACATCTGCCTCAGGAACAAATGCAGTTAGATACGGCACCATGAAAGAAAATATTCGCAACTTGGAAGTGGTACTGGCTGATGGCAGCATACTTAACACTGGTGGTGGAAGACGTTGTCATAAAAGTGCTGCAGGGTATAACCTGACAGATTTGTTTGTAGGGTCAGAAGGAACCCTTGGGTTTATCACATCTGTTACCACGCGGTTGCATGCCATGCCAGAGTGCGTTCTATCAGCTGTGTGTTCATTTCCTACAGTTTCTGACGCAGTGAACAGTTCAACACAGATCTTGAGTTCGTGCATACCGATAGCCCGCATTGAATATTTGGATGAACTCTGTGTGGATGCAAGCAACAAGTACAGTAATTTGTCAAATAAGGTCGCCCCTTCCCTTTTCCTAGAGTTTCACGGAACGGAAAGCAGTACCAGTGAGCAGGTAGAGCTCACATCCGAAATTGTCAAAGAAAATGGTGGATCGGATTTAAAATGGGCAGAAAAACAAGAAGAGCGGAACCACCTATGGAAAGCAAGGCACGATATCCTCTATGCTTTAACGGCTTTGCGTCCTGGTTCAAAAGCGTACAGTACAGACGTATGTGTGCCTGTATCTTCGCTGGCAGAAGCCGTCTTGTATTCTTCCAAACTTATGAGTGAATCCGGTATTGTAAGTGGAGTTCTCGGTCATGTTGGCGACGGAAACTTCCACTGTCTGATGGCAATTGATGCAGATAATGATGAAGAGTTGAAACAAGTAAAACTTGTCACAGACGCTATTGCTAGGAAAGGCATAGAACTTCGTGGAACATGCACTGGTGAACATGGTATTGGTATTGGCAAACGTGAACATCTTGCAAGCGAAATGGGGGTCACTGGAATCAGTGTTATGAAAATGATTAAAACTGCTATTGACCCACTCAATCTGATGAACCCAGGCAAGGTTTTACTGTAAAACAGGACAACCTCAACTGTTTGCTTTGGTAGTTTCTGTGTTTATGTCAGTGCAATTTCGAGATTTAAATAACCTAACCCAGTGGTTCTTAACCTTTTTGCCACCACGCCTCCCTTAAGTAATTGCCTTTGTTTCAAGCCCCCCCTGAATTTAAATAAGCCTGTATTTGTTGGTAATTGTAATGATCAAATCTTCCATGTTGTAGGGCGCGTAAAGGCTCGCGTCCCCCTGGAAATTTATTGACGCCCCTCTGGGGGGGCGCGACCCCAGGTTAAGAACCACTGATCTAACCCAAGACTTTTTTTCGATTCGCACGATTTTCGGTCGAGTCCGTGTCATTAGTACCAACTATCGGTAGAAGATCGAGTTGTTTTAATCCGTCCGGAGGGAAAAACGTAAATAAGGCGTTTTCAAAGGATCGCAGTGTAAGTAATTCGATGTTTTATTCAGTTTTTTTATCCGTCGTTATCCTGAAGTGTTCAGTATTTATTCGGGAGTGTGGAACGTTACTAAAGGCCTAGGTACATAATATTGTGTTAAAGTGTCTTAGATTGGTGTCAACCACGCTGTTTATTAATTCGTGCAAATGCAGTTTAGGATATCTTGTTACACGGGCTAAAATAACGTTCTTCTTCATGAAAAGCATACATACAAAGGCTGCCAAATTAATATTAGGTTGTTTTCGTACATCACGTAACGGAAACTGTCCTTTCAGATCTCAACTTCATTCCACTATCTAATATGAGAGAAATCCCATACGCTCTTGTTCTTTTATGAACTGGTCTTACAGTAACTCTCCTGTCCTCCACTCGTTTTTACCGCTGGCCATAGAAGAAATTTCAGCCTGCTTACTGCGTCATGCCAATAATTTTCAGCCTCCCCTCTCCAAGCGTTCGCTAGTACATAATTCAATTTTTTACAAAGATCAATTAAACATCAAATTGTCTTCTAGTTTTACAGCATTTAAATAACACATCACCCACTTTTACCATGGCAAGAAACGCAATACTTGGGCCAAATCCATCCCCCACCTCTTACGCTGCATGTTTCGTCTTGGTCACACCCACAAACATTAATATGAAGCCCTTCCGTCGGTGTAACTGTGGATCCATGGAAACGCTCGAACACCTCCTGCAGTGCAATTTGCCCTTGCACCATCGCAACATACTTCTTCTAACGCTAAAAATACCTTGCTCAACGAAAAAATTTATAATCAGTCACAATACTCTCCTCTTTCTAATAAAACTTTAATCCATATTCTCCTGTTGGCCATCCGGAATTATCGTTTCAGCTATGTTCAACCCAAATGGCTTACTGAGCCAAAAATTATGTCACTATGTTAACCAGGGCCGCACACTGAATAACATATTGAGGGCCGCATATTGAATGGCTTACTCTGATCTTAGCAAACTAAATGTAGCTAAAGCTAATGTCCTGAAAGCGTTCGAAACCTAACTGCATGGTAACAGACGTGATAATGTGGCACTGAGGACCACCTACAACAAAACTGTCAAATTCAAGATTATCAAAGTAAGGACAGGTTGTCAGTATGTAGAATACTTTACTACAGCGAAAACCTGAACTGGGCTGCACAAAACCTTCGACCGTGCCGCGGGTTGGACATAGCTGGTTTGTACCAACAGTAGTTACCTTTACAGCACTGTCTCGATAGCACAGTGGGCGTTTTAAATTCCTTGTTTAATCATCCCGACTCGCCCATTTTCTGGTGCACCCTGTTGTTCCCACTGGTACATAATTTGCCTTGTGCCGCTTCGTGATTGGTTTCTTTTGTTTGTTCGTTTGTGCTGCCGTTTATAATCTCCGTTATTTTGGGCTTATTGACTAGCCAAGAGGCACCAACCAAGCCTCGGCCTGCCGCCAATTGTCTTTAAATAAAATCGTCGCATTGCATGCGGTCCAGCTAAAAAAAGCTTGAGGTCATGTTGCTGTGTTTCGCAGGCTCAGGACCTGAGTACATGGTCAGTTGACCATTTTTAGTAAAAGTCGAATTGCCAAGCACGGTCGCTGCCATTTTTCGCTGCTTTGCTTCATTTCCTTACTCGTGTTTTATTTGTTTATCGAGTTGAATGTATGAAGTAACAAGGTGTGATTACGCAATGTAACAAATTTCTTACTACGCAGTTCTCTTCTGCTTGTGACAACATGCCATTGTGTTGAGAAACGCTTAACTGTTGCCTATGCAGTACCTCTACCGTAACATTGTGGGTGTGGTGGTTCAAACTGGTGAATGCAAGCAATGATCTGGCTTTGGTAATATCTATTTTGCGTTAGACTCTAGGTCCGTACCATAAGTGTACTCGAATAACACAAAACCACAAAAATGATTGGTGATAGCGCAGCACAGAGCAAGTGTTAGATGATAAACACAGACAACACAAGGAGACGCCAAACACTGAAACAACGCACCAGTTACAACTTTGGTTACAACTGCATTCTCTCATCGTCAAACAGTAATCCGGCAGTGGGAAGAAAAATGAAGACATGTTTAGGTCAGGTTTTGAAGCAAACAGCTAAAATCGTCAGATGGGCATGTTCACAAAAGCATGTAAATAGTTTTGATCAAGGTTTCAAATGTTTTTGCGAGATATTTAGCCTAAGGCTAACAACGGTTTGTTTTCACCAAATTTAAAGCAAGATTTGACGTCTGGTATTTTACTAGTTTTATAAAATCAATTTAATTATGTATTTGGCTTGCGCACACATCCTCGACATGGTGAGCGTGACAGAGGCTTTACAAGAAAAAGCAAAACTCATGATTTGCCACAAAGCACACAGAAAGTTTAGATTGCTGCGCATAGGCAATGTTGGAGGAAAACAGTCACGAAGACAACGCACCAGCACCTGTTGCAATTGGTCACAGGCGCGTAGCCACTGGGGGCATTCGGGGATAAATGCCTCCAAATTTTTTTTGTGCCCAGAAAACATTGATTTAAAAACATGATAAAAATAAAGATCTTACCCTTTAATTGTGTACTTTCCCCCCTTCAAACCATAAAACCTGGCTGCAGGCTTGGTGGAAACCAGATGGCTAAACGCCGTTGTACGATTGAGATCCAAAGTATACTCAATATGTCGCAGTGATGATACCGATATTGTTGCGCCAAGGGATATAGAAACTAGTAACGGGGGCAGCCTATAGAATTCAATGATGTAATTATTTTGAACGAGTTTGTGAGGATCAAAAATAATTTGGATGGGAGTGCCCCCGAATGCTCTCCGTCGCAACGGGTCCGAATGTGCATTTTTTTTGTATTGTATTGTGTAACGTCTTCACTCCAACACGCAAAGCGCTAGGTTTTTAACATGCATCGCAGTAAAGAGAAAAGAAAACGCAAGTACACGAAAGAAGACCAGGATGTATACATGGCGGTAGTATAGA